>Ga0123355_10006218_pt1 | contig 17642 bp, 18 predicted proteins | sample TergutEmb28metaG_3_FD_89872 | JGI IMG/M metagenome (GOLD analysis project Ga0123355, IMG submission 89872) | Embiratermes neotenicus P1 segment gut microbial communities from Petit-Saut dam, French Guiana - Emb289 P1 | ecosystem: Host-associated > Arthropoda: Insects > Digestive system > Gut ...
AGCAACAGCCTTCGGCGGCCCGGCACCTGGACATGGCTCGCCGAGCGGTCAGGTCGCCCGGTCGGCCTGCTGGTCGCGCAGCCGCCCACGGACGCGGCCTGGATCGCCGGGATGACCGGCCTGTCCCCGGCCGCCTACCTGCAGACGATGTTCATCGACGCCGACGAGCGCGGCACCGGCATCGGCTCGGCGCTTGTCCGCAGCCTGCACGCCAGGCTCGACGCCGGCGGTGTCGCCGTCACGTTGCTGCACCACAGCCAGGTCAACCCGCTGTCCGCCCCGTTCTGGTACCGGATGGGCTACCGGCCGCTGTGGACAAGCTGGGAGGCCCGCCCGGCGACCGCCTTGCGTTAGCCTGAAGCCCATGCTGGCCAGTCTCGTCGCCGCGGTCATCGCGGCGCTGTGCTACGGGACCGCCTCTGTCATGCAGGCGGTCGCCGTGCGCGCGGCGAGCAGAAGAGGGGCGCCGGACGGCCCAGCGGCGGGCGGCCCAGTGGTGGGCGGCCCGGTGGTGGGCGGCGCAGCGCTGGGTGGCGTCGACCCGGGACTGCTGCCACGGCTGCTCGGCCAGTGGCGGTTCACCCTCAGCGTTCTCATCGACCTCGCCGGGTTCTGCGCCCAGCTGGTCGCGCTGCGCAGGCTGCCGCTGTTCGCGGTGCAGGCGATGGTCGCGGCTAACCTCGCGGTGATCGCCGTCCTCGTCACGGTCGTGATGGGGGCCGCCCTCTCGGTCAGGGAGTGGCTGGCGGTGGGCGGCGTGATCGCCGGCGTCGGGCTGCTCGGGTCGAGCGCGGGCGTCGAGGGCGCCACGCACCCGGGGACGGGCTTCAAGGTCGCCCTGATCATCGCGACGGCACTCGTCGGCGGCTGTGGCGTGATCGCAGGCCGGCTGCGTGAGCCGAGTCGAACGCTGCTGCTCGGCACCGTGGCCGGCCTTGGTTATGGACTGCTCGGCATCGCCGCCCGGGTGCTGACCGGCTTCGCGCCGCTCACCCTCGTCAAAGACCCGGCCGCCTACGCGGTGCTCGCGGCCGGCGTGGTCTCGTTCGTCTTTTACACGGCGGCGCTGGAGCGCGGCAGCGTCACGGTCGCGACCGCCGCGGTGATCCTCGCCGAGACGCTCCCGCCCGCCCTCATCGGGGTGCTCTTTCTCGGCGACACCACGCGGCCGGGAATGACGCCCGTCGCCGCTATCGGCTTCGTCCTGGCGGTGGCGAGCGCCGTCCTGCTCGCCCGGTTCGGCGAACCTGAGCATGCTCCGGAACGCCCGGCAGAGCCAGCGGCAGCCACCGATAGCCGCCCGGTGACGAGTACCGACGTGGGGGGAAGGCGTCAAGTGTTATCCTGGTGGCCCGTGGACCTGCGGCTTTTTGCCGTTACCTCGCCAACCACGGGAGTACAACTTGGCCGCTGCAGCGACTCAGTCCAAACTAGCCACGCAAAGGCAAGTTAAGACCAAGCACCTCTTTGTCACCGGCGGCGTTGCCTCCAGCCTCGGCAAGGGACTCACCGCGTCCAGCCTCGGCCGACTTCTCAAGATGCGCGGCCTGCGCGTCAAGATGCAGAAGCTCGACCCGTACCTGAACGTCGACCCAGGCACGATGAACCCGTTCCAGCACGGCGAGGTCTTCGTGACCGACGATGGCACCGAGACCGACCTGGACGTCGGGCACTACGAGCGGTTCCTCGACATCCACCTGTCCGGTGAGGCGAACGTGACCACCGGGCAGATCTACTCAAGCGTGATCGCCAAGGAGCGGCGCGGGGACTACCTCGGCGACACCGTCCAGGTCATCCCGCATATCACCAACGAGATCAAGGATCGCATCCTGGCGATGGGCGGCCCGGACGTCGACGTGGTGATCACCGAGGTAGGCGGCACGGTCGGCGACATCGAGTCGCTGCCATTTCTCGAGGCGATCCGCCAGATCAGGCACGAGATCGGCCGGGACCGCTGCTTCTTCATCCACGTCTCGCTGCTGCCCTACATCGGCCCGTCCGGCGAGCTGAAGACCAAGCCCACGCAGCACTCGGTCGCCGCGCTCCGCTCGATCGGCATCCAGCCGGACGCGATCGTCGCGCGTTCCGACCGGCCGATCAGCGAGGGCCTCAAGCGCAAGATCTCCCTGATGTGCGACGTGGACGAGGAGGCGGTGGTCTCCGCCCCCGACGCCCCGTCGATCTACGACATCCCGAAGGTGCTGCACGCCGAGGGACTCGACGCTTACGTGGTGCGCCGCCTGCAGCTGCCGTTCCACGATGTCGACTGGTCGGAATGGGACGGCCTGCTCCGCCGGGTACACCGCCCAGCGCGGTCCATCACGATCGCGCTTGTCGGCAAGTACGTGGACCTGCCTGACGCCTACCTGTCTCCGGCCGAGGCGCTCAAGGCGGGCGGCTTCGGCAATGACGCCAAGGTGACCATCCGCTGGGTGACCAGCGACGACTGCGAAACCCCCGAGGGCGCCGCCACCCAGCTCGACGACGTCGACGGCATCCTGATCCCCGGCGGGTTCGGTGTCCGCGGCATCGAGGGCAAGATCGGCGCGATCCGGCACGCCAGGGAGCACCAGATTCCGATCCTCGGCCTCTGCCTCGGCCTGCAGTGCATGGTCATCGAGGTCGCGCGCGACCTGGCCGGCCTGAAGGAGGCGAACAGCGCCGAGTTCGACCCGGAGACCCCCGACCCGGTGGTGGCCACCATGGCGGATCAGCAGGACGTGGTCGCCGGCGAGCGGGACATGGGCGGCACCATGCGGCTCGGCCTGTACCCGGCCAGGCTCACCCCCGGCACGATCGTCGGCGACCTCTACGGCGGCGCGACCACCGTGGATGAGCGGCACCGGCATCGCTACGAGGTCAACAACGCCTACCGTGACCAGCTCGAAGGCGCCGGCCTGGTCTTCTCCGGCTTGTCCCCGGACAGCCGTCTCGTGGAGTTCATCGAGCTGCCCAAGGACGTGCACCCGTTCTTCGTCGCCACTCAGGCGCATCCGGAGTTCCTGTCGCGGCCGACCCGCCCGCACCCGCTGTTCGCCGGGCTCGCCGCCGCCGCGCTCGCCCGCGCGCGGGCCTCGGAATCCGGCACCCGCGCGGCGGCGTCCGCTTGATGGAAACCCGGGCTGACGGAAGCCACGGGCAGCTGGAAGACACCCTCGACAGCTGGCCGGTCGCTTCCTCCGATGTCCAGCTCAGCGACCGGATCATCTCCGTGCGCCGGGACAGAGTCCAGATGCCAGACCAGGATTATGCCGAACGAACCGTGGTCACCCACCCGGGCGCCGTGGCTGTCCTGGCCCTGGATGAGCAGGACCGGGTGCTCATGATCCGGCAGTACCGCCACCCGGTCGGCCGTCTGCTCTGGGAGATACCCGCCGGGCTGCGCGACGCCGCCGGCGAGTCCCCGCTGGCGACGGCGGAGCGCGAGTTGCTCGAAGAGGCCAACTGCCGCGCCGGGCGGTGGCACACGCTTGTCGACTACTTCTCGTCGCCCGGGTACAGCACCGAGCGGATCAGGGTCTTCCTCGCCCGCGACCTCGAGCCGGTGCCCGACACGGGCTACGAGCGGCATCACGAGGAGAAGTTCCTGGTCACCGAGTGGGTGCCGCTTCACGACGCGGTCCGGCTGGCGCTAGACGGAAAGCTGCATAACGGGCCAGCTATCACCGGGGTGCTAGCTGGGTACGCTGCGTGGTCGGAGGGGTTTTCGAGTCTTCGCCCCGCCGGCGCTCCCGAAACGTAACCGGCCGCCGGGGCGGCACAACGAATCGGGGGAAGTCATGAAGGTCGGCGTCCCGGCTGAGGTGAAAAACAACGAGTTCCGGGTGGCAATCACCCCTGCGGGCGTGCACGAACTCGCCCGGGAAGGCCACGACGTCTATCTCGAGGCGGGCGCGGGTGAGGGTTCGTCGCTGCCGGACGAGGATTTCATCGCGGCCGGCGCGCGGATCCTGCCCAAGGCCGACGACGTGTGGGAAGCGGCGGACATGGTGCTCAAGGTCAAGGAGCCGGTCCCCGAGGAATACCACCGGATGCGGCCGGGACAGGTGCTGTTCACCTACCTGCACCTCGCCGCGTCCAAGGAGTGCACCGACGCGCTCATGACGCGGAAGGTCACGTCGATCGCGTATGAGACCGTGCAGCTGGCCGACGGCTCGCTGCCGCTGCTCGCCCCGATGTCCGAGGTCGCCGGCCGGATGGCACCGCAGGTCGGCGCACACCACCTCCAGTCAGACGGCGGCGGCCGCGGCGTGCTGATGGGCGGCGTCTCCGGCGTCTACGCGGCCAAGGTCGTGGTGATCGGGGCCGGCGTATCGGGGATGAACGCCGGGGCGATCGCGCTCGGCATGCAGGCCGAGGTCCTGCTGCTGGACCGGAACGTCGCCAAGCTGCGCAACGCGGACGCCATCTACCAAGGGCACTGCCAGACGGTGACCTCGAACGCCTACGAGATCGAGCGCGCGGTCATCGACGCCGACCTGGTGATCGGCGCGGTCCTCGTCGTCGGCGCGAAGGCGCCGACGCTGGTCTCGAACGAGCTCGTCTCCCGGATGAAGCCGGGCTCGGTGCTGGTGGACATCTCGATCGACCAGGGCGGCTGCTTCGAAGACTCCCGCCCGACGACGCACGCCGAGCCGACCTACAAGGTCCACAACTCGGTCTTTTACTGCGTCGCGAACATGCCGGGCGCGGTCCCGCACACCTCCACCTACGCGCTCACCAACGTGACGATGCCTTACGCGGTGGAGATCGCCAACCGCGGCTGGCGCGAGGCCTTGCGCGCCGACGAGGCGCTTGCTCTCGGGCTTAACACCTTCGACGGCTCCCTGACCTGCGAACCCGTCGCCGAGGCGCACAGTCTTCCTTACACACCGGTGTCTGCAGTTCTCGCTTAGCTCAATCCCAAAAGTCAAAACCTGCCTGGTGGGGCCGGGGTCTTGGGGCAGATTTCTCGCGGCACTCCCTGCGGAAGGCCGCGAGGAAATCTCCCCGGCGACCCCAGCCTCCTTGACCGAAGAGAAACCAGGGCTCAGGGACTACCATCCGAGTGTGGTGAGCGTGGCAGACGGGACGCGGCAGTACCTGCAATTTCTTGTGGTCGAACGGGGGCTTGCCGCCAACACGTTGGAGTCGTACGAGCGGGACCTGCGGCGCTACCGTGAGTTTCTCGCGACACGCGGGAAAGAGGAGCTAGGGGCTGTCTCGGCGCTTGATGTGGCGGAGTTCCGGGGGGCGTTGCGGGGCGGAGATGCGGAGCATTCACCGCTCGCGGTTAGTTCTGTGGGGCGGGCGGTGGTGGCGGTGCGGGGGTTGCATTTGTTCGCAATGAAGCAGGGGCTGGCTCGGAGCGATCCCGCGCATGAGGTGGCACCGCCCGCGGCCGCCAAGCGACTGCCCAAGGCAATTTCGATTGACGAGGTTGAGCGACTGCTTGACGCCTCGGGATCGATGGAGGACCCGGATCCTCGGGTGCTGCGGGATCGGGCGCTGCTTGAGTTTCTCTACGGCACGGGAGCGCGGATCTCCGAGGCTACCGGGCTTGACGTGGATGACCTGGATCATCTCGCGGCCGATCCGGCCGTGCTGCTGTCCGGCAAGGGCGGGAAGCAGCGCTACGTGCCAGTGGGGAGCTACGCGGTTAGGGCACTAGACGCTTATCTGGTTCGGGGGCGGCCAGCGCTGGCCGCTAAGGCGGGGCGGAAGGCTAGCCCGGCGGTATTTCTTAACGCACGCGGCGGGCGGCTTACCCGGCAGGGGGCTTGGGGGATTATCAGCGAAGCAGCGGTTCGTTCGGGAAAACCTGAGATCTCACCCCATACCCTGCGGCATTCTTTCGCCACTCACCTGCTTGACGGCGGTGCCGACATCAGAGTCGTTCAGGAGTTGCTCGGACACGCCTCGGTGACGACGACGCAGGTCTACACTCTGGTCACAGTAGACAAGCTCAGAGAGGTTTACGCGGCGGCGCATCCGCGCGCATTCAGTTGACAGTTACGGAGTGCATTCACGGACGGTCACGGAGCGCATTCGAATGATCATCTGCGGAAATATCCGGTGTACAACGGCGCGTTGGCTTGCTGCTGGTTAACAAGGGGGCCTAGAGTCCCGAACAGTTCGCGACACCTAGCCCCGGGAGGTTTTTACTGGTGGCCGCATCGCGCGTAATAGAGCTTCTGCCGGGAGACGTCGGGCCTACGGGACGCCCGCTCCCCGCATTCCCCGAGCCCAAGCCGCTAACCGAGCACGGACCTGCCCGCATCGTGGCGGTCTGCAACCAGAAGGGCGGCGTCGGCAAGACCACGACGACCATCAACCTGGGGGCGGCGCTCGCCGAGCAAGGGCGGAAGATGCTGCTGGTGGACTTCGACCCGCAGGGGGCGCTGTCGGTCGGCCTCGGCATCCAGCCGCACGACATCGACTCCACGGTCTACAACCTGCTCATGGAGCGGGGCGTCACCGCCAAGGACGTGATCTTCCCCACCGGGACGAAGAACCTGGACCTCCTCCCGTCCAACATCGACCTGTCCGGTGCGGAAGTCCAGCTGGTGCACGAGGTCGGCCGTGAGTTCGTCCTCGGCTCGCAGCTCAAGGAGGTAGTGCCGGAGTACGACTACATCCTCATCGACTGCCAGCCGTCCCTCGGCCTGCTTACCATCAACGCGCTCGCCGCCGCCGACAGCGTGCTCATCCCGCTGGAGTGCGAGTACTTCGCGATGCGCGGTGTCGCGCTGCTCATGGAAACCATCGACAAGGTGCAGCAGCGGCTCAACCCGAGGCTGACCATCGACGGCCTTCTGGGCACTATGTACGATTCGCGTACGTTGCACACCCGGGAAGTTCTGAGCTCAATAGTGAACGGCTTTGGTGACAAAGTTTTCCATACGGTGATTAACCGCACTGTGCGGTTCCCGGACGCTACCGTTGCTGGTGAGCCCATCACGACCTTCGACACGGCGTCAATGGGGGCTAATTCCTACCGTGAACTCGCCAAGGAGGTACTCGATCGGTGGCAGGCAGGGGACGGACACGCAGGGTAAGCATCCCTGGGGTCGCAGAGCTGCTGCGTCCCGCTTCGCCCGTCCCAGTCATCTCAGATGAACGCCAGGCAACAGGCAGGGAAAAACACGATCAGAAGATCACCGTGTACCTGTCCGCCACCGAACTACTCGACTTGGAACACGCCCGGCTGCGGCTGCGCAGATTCGGATTCGTGCTCGACCGGGGGAGACTGGTGCGGGAGGCGATCGCCATCCTGCTCGCCGATTTGGACGCGCGCGGCCAGAACAGCCTCGTCGCCCTCCGCTTCCGCGACAACGGGGAAATCGCCCACCAGACCAGCCCGGACGCCAGCGAGGATAAGGACGAAGACGCGGTACCGTCGTTAACGTGGGCAATACCGCCGGGAGATCCGTGACAGGCGACCTAGATCCCGCCGCCGAGGCGGGTGACGCGCCGCGCGGTTCGGGTGGCTTCGAGGTGCACCTGGACGTCTTCGAGGGACCGTTCGACCTGCTGCTCGGCCTGATCTCCAAGCACAAGCTCGACATCACCGAGGTCGCGCTCTCCAAGGTGACCGACGAGTTCATCGCCTACATCAGGCAGCGGTCCGGTGGCTGGGACCTGGACCAGGTGTCCTACTTCCTGGTTGTGGCCGCCACCCTCCTCGACCTGAAGGCCGCGCGGTTGCTGCCGTCCGGCGAGGTCGAGGACGAGGAAGACCTGGCGCTGCTTGAGGCGCGGGACCTGCTGTTCGCCCGGCTGCTGCAGTACCGGGCCTACAAGGAGGCCGCCGCGGTCTTCGCCGGCCATATGGCGGTCACCGCCCGCAGGTTCCCGCGGCGGGCGCCGCTCGAGCCCCGGTTCGCCGAGTTGCTGCCCGAGGTGCTGTTCACGATCGGCCCGCAGGAGTTCGCGGCCCTCGCCGCCCGCGCGCTGACTCCCAAGGCGCTGCCCACCGTATCCACCGAGCACATCCATGTCGTAACCGTCTCGATCAGGGAGCAGGCCGTGCTCATCGCGGGGCGGCTGCGCGGCCTGGGCCGGGCCTCCTTCCGGCAGTTGTCCTCGGGCGCGGCGGGTAACTATGAGATAGTCGCGTCTTTCCTGGCGCTGCTCGAGCTGTACCGCGAGGACTTCGTGGCGTTCGAGCAGGTTTCGCCGCTCGGTGAGCTGTATGTGAGCTGGACCGGTGGCGACAGGGCGGTGCCGCTCGCCCCGCCGGGGCGGTCTGGCGGCGACGCGGCACAGCCAAACGGAAGCGAAGAAGACTACACGTGAGCAGCGATTTCGCCCAGGACGGCGACGAGCAAGCCCTGTCCGGCATCAATTCCGGCGGCGATTCAGACCCGATCCCCGGCAGCGGTGCCGAAATCGGTTCGGACAGTGGTTCAGACAGCGGCGAATCCATCGAGGAGGGCCCCGGGCTCCGGGCGTCCCTGGAGGCCATCCTGCTCGTCGCCGACGAGCCGGTCCCCGAAGTGCTGCTCGCCCAGGTGCTCGAGCTTCCGCGGCACGAAGTAGCCGCCGGGCTGCGGGCCATGGCCGCCGAGTACACGGCCGACGGCCGGGGGTTTGACCTGCGGGAGATCGCCGGCGGCTGGCGCTTCTACACTCGGGAGGATTGCGCGCCGCTCGTCGAGCGGTTCGTCAGGGACGGTCAGGAGGTCCGGCTCACCCAGGCGGCGCTTGAGACGCTGGCCGTCATCGCCTACCGGCAGCCCGTCAGCCGGGCCCGGGTCTCAGCGGTGCGGGGTGTCAACTGCGACGGCGTGATCAGGACGCTCGTGCTGCGCGGACTTGTCGAGGACTGCGGCACCGACCAGGAGACCGGAGCGATCCTGTACCGCACCACCGGTTACTTCCTGGAGCGGCTCGGCATGGCGTCCCTGGACGACCTGCCCGACCTGGCGCCGTTCCTGCCGGAGAACATTGAGGACATCGAGGACAATGAACGCACGCGGGCGTAGCGGTTCCAGCCAGCGAAGCGGTTCCGGCCAGCGGAGCAATTCCGGCCAGCGGAGCAGTTCCGGCCAGCGCGGCGGTTCCGGCCAGCGGGGCGGTTCCGGGCAGCGCGGCTCGGGCGGCGGGTCCGACCGGCCCCAGGGGCGGAGTGCCGGCCCGGCCGCGGAGCCTGCCCCGGACGAGCTCGCCGGCCTGTCGCCGGAGGCGCGGGCTCGCCTGCGGGCGCTGCGCAGCATGGGGCTGGAGGATGACGGCGATGACGACTTCGGTGACGAAGGCGACCGCGACGACCTCACTGACGTGCCGGGCGGTGTCCGGCTGCAGAAGGTGCTCGCCGCCGCCGGCGTCGGCAGCCGCCGGCATTGCGAGGAGCTGATCGGCGCGGGCCGCGTCGAAGTCGACGGGCAGACGGTCAGAAGGTTCGGCGCCCGGGTCGATCCCGAGAACCAGATCATCCGCGTTGACGGCAAGCGCATCCCGGCCCGCCAGGACGTCGTGTACCTGGCCTTCAACAAGCCGCGAGGAGTCCTCACGTCAATGTCTGACGACCGGGGCCGCAAGACGATCACCGACTACCTCGGCGACCGGGCCGAGCGGCTGTTCCACGTCGGCAGGCTGGACTACGACACCGAGGGCCTGATGCTGCTCACCAACGACGGCGAACTGGCCCACCGGCTGGCGCACCCGAGCTACGAAGTCGCCAAAACCTACTGGGCCGAGGTGCCCGGTCCGGTCTCCCGGGACCTGGGCCGTCAGCTGCAGTCCGGGGTCGAGCTGGAAGACGGCGTCGCTGTGGCGGACAAGTTCCGGGTGCTCGAGCAGTCCGGGTCGCGTGCGATGGTGGAGATCACGCTGCACGAGGGCCGCAAGCACATCGTCCGCCGGATGCTCGCCGAAGTCGGGCATCCAGTGAGCCGCCTCGTCCGGACCACGGTAGGCCCGGTCAAGCTCGGCAGCATGCGCCCTGGGACGACCCGCGACCTTACCACCAAGGAGATCGGCGAGCTTTACGCCGCTGTCGGCATGTAAGCACCGTTAAGCGCAGTAGCCTTGGTGGCCGAAGAGCGTTAGGAGTTAGATAAGTGACAGTCCGGGCTATTCGCGGTGCGATCCAAGTCGACGTCGATGACAGGGACGCCATCCTTGAGGCCACCGCAGAGCTGATGGCCGCGGTGATGAGCCGCAACGAGCTAACCCCCGACGACGTGATCAGCGTCCTGTTCACGGTGACCCCGGACCTCACCTCGGAGTTCCCGGCGCTCGCCGCCCGGAAGCTCGGCTTTGACGCGGTACCGCTGATGTGCGCGACGGAAATCCCGGTCAAGGGCGCGATGCCGCGCGTGGTCCGGCTGATGGCCCACGTCGAGACGGACCGCACCCGCGCCGAAATCCAGCACGTCTACCTCCGCGGCGCCGTGGCGCTCCGCTTGGACATCGCCCAGTAAACGTCCTGCCGGGATAGGTTATGGGCGTGGTTAAGCGGGTGCTCGTCTGCGGTGCGGGGCTCATCGGGACCTCTGTCGCCCTCGCGCTGCGCGCCAAGGGGGCCGAGGTCTGGCTCACCGACGCCGATCCGGCTACCGCACGGCTCGCCGCTGATCTCGGGGCGGGCGTGGTGGTACCCGACCCGCGCGATGCTAAAGGGATCGCCGATGTCGCCGTGCTGGCGATGCCGCCTGCGGCGGTTGCGGCGTCGCTAGTGCGTGCGCAAGAGTACGGGGTCGCCGACGTCTACACCGATGTGGCCAGCGTGAAGGTGCTGCCGGTCACTCAGGCGCGGGCGCTCGGGTGTGATCTTGAGACCTACGTCCCCGGGCATCCGCTGGCGGGGCGGGAGCGGCATGGGCCCGCCGCCGCGCAGGCCGACCTGTTCCTGGGGCGAACGTGGGCACTGTGCCCGCTGCCCGAAACCGCGCCCGAGGCCGTCGAGGCGGTGACCGCGCTGGCCGTGACGTGCGGGGCCGATCCGGTTACGACCGATCCGGAGACACACGACCGATGGGTGGCGCTCGTGTCGCACGCGCCGCATCTGGTCGCCGTGGCGATGGCGGCGAGGCTGGCTCCGTCCAGCGTGCCGGCCGACGCCCTCAAGCTCGCTGGCGGCGGATTGCGCGATGTAACCCGGATCGCCGCAGGGGACAGCACGCTATGGACACAGATCCTGTCGGCCAACGCCGGCCCGGTCGCCGAGATTGTCGCGGCCGTGGCCGAAGACCTCGCGGCGGTCGCGCGCGTTCTCGCCGCCGCTCCGGCGGACGCTGTACCGGCTGGCCCTGGTGACGTGACGGGGCTGCTTGACCGCGGGCGGGCCGGGGTGGCGCGGATTCCGGGAAAGCACGGCGGCCAGCCGCGGAACTTCACCGTCGTCCAGGTCGTCATCGCGGACCAGCCAGGAGAACTGGCCCGGCTGTTCAACGCGGCCGGGGCGGCCGGGGTCAACATCGAGGACATCCGGCTGGAGCACTCGCCGGGGCTCCCGGTCGGCGTCGCTGAGCTCTCGGTTCGCCCCGACCAGGCGGGCACGCTGCTCGACGCCATGGAAGCCGGCGGCTGGCCCGTTCGCCGCTAGCCAGCTGCCCCCATCAGTACTCCGGCACCGGCGGAGGCATAAATGGGTCGCGCGGTCCCATAGGCGGTGTGCGAAGCTAGACCCTATGACTAAGAGCGCGAAGCAGGACACCACGAAGGCCGAGACAGAGCAGGCCGAGCCGGAGTCCGCCGCGACCGAGGCCAACGACGTTGCCGAGGCCGACACCGAAGACAGCGCCAAGCCCGCGCCCGAACCCGCGACGACGGACGGTGCGAAGCCTGAGCTCGACGACGTGAAGCGCAAGTTCCGCGAGGCACTCGACCGCAAGAAGCAGTTCCACACCGAGGGCCAGGGCAAGGGTGCCCACGACTCCGGCAAGGTCAACGGCGCTCACGGCCCGGCCGCGAGCCGCCGCAACTTCCGCCGCAAGAGCGGCTGACTCGCCTCCGCGTTAGGCTAAGCCGCCCGTCCCGGCCGGCCAGTCCGGGTCTGAATTCCGCGTTCACGCATCGGTGCGGCGGCGCCGGGTGCGGCGCGGGTATGCGCGGGCCGTCTCAGCGAGCCTGGCAGAGTGCTCGGCCTGCTTGCGCCAGTGCCCGTAGGAGGCGCCCTGTTGCGCCAGGCGGTCAAGCTCCGCCAAGGTCGAGACCGGGATGAACGCTGGTTCTGCGTCGCGCCATGGAGTACCGGGCAGTGGCATGAACGCGTGGGCGTGGATCCGCGCGCCGAGCCCGGTCAGCTCGGCGGCGAGATCAAGCGACCCCTTCTGATCGGAGTCGTCCTCGCCCGGCATCCCGAAGATGAAGTCCACGTTCGGCCGGAAGCCGCATTCGACGGCGATCCGCACCGCGTCCCTGACGGAGGCCACGTCGTGCCCGCGGCCTGCCGCCGCCAGCACGTGATCGGAGCCGCACTGCGCCCCGATGATGATGTTGTCGTTGGCCACGTAGCCCTTGAGCAATCGCAGCCATCAACGCGTGCACGCCGTACGTCACCGCCTTGCGGTACCGGACCACCACGCACACATCAGCCACGTCCAAAGGGTACGGCGGCCCCGGCGCCAGCCCGGTGCCACGGTGCATTTAGAGCCCTATGGCTAACCCCGGTACCATTTCGGCGTGGGAAAATCATCGCCAAGCGGTTTCGTCGTGGCCGTGGACGGACCGTCGGGGTCAGGCAAGTCGAGCGCGTCCAAGGGAGTCGCGCGGGCGCTCGGCCTGCGATACCTGGACACCGGGGCGATGTACCGGGCGCTGACCTGGTGGTTCATGGACCACGGGGCTGACACGGCAGACGAGGCGCTGGTCGCCGCCCGGGCGGCAGAGCCGGTCATCGAGGTCTCCACCGATCCGGACAAGCCGTGGACGCGGGTCGACGGCCGGGACGTCTCCGCTGCTATCCGGACACCAGAGGTGTCCGCGCAGGTCAGTGCGGTTGCCCGGGTTCCCGCCGTGCGCGAGCACCTGATCGCGCAGCAGCGCGCGATCATCGCGGCCGCCGCCCCTGGCATCGTCGCCGAAGGGCGTGACATCGGCACCGTCGTCGCCCGCGACGCGGGGCTCAAGGTGTTCCTGACCGCCGACCCGCTGGCCCGCGCTCGCCGTCGTGCCGCCGAACTGGCCGCTACCGTCGGGCAGGCGACCGTCGGTGAGACCGAGGCCGCACAAGACCGCCGCGACCGCCTCGACGCGGCACAGTCCCAGATGGCGGCCGACGCGGTGTACCTGGACGCCACCGACTTGACCCTGGCCGAGGTGATCGAGGAAATCACCCGGCTGGCCCGCCAGCGCAGTGAACTGGCCTGTGCGGGGGATAAGAGCAGTTGACGGGGGAGAAAAACGTGACGGATTTCGAGGCTGGGGACGACTCTGGCTGGGTGGACATCGGCGACGACTTTGCTGACGACACCGATTTCGGCGACGACGTGGTCGCCGGCGATGTGGACGGGATTTCCGGCGGGGAACTCGCCGACGGCGCGGCCGGTTTCGGCACCGTCGGCCAGCCGGTGCTGGCGGTCGTCGGCCGCCCCAATGTCGGCAAGTCGACCCTGGTCAACCGCATCCTCGGCGCGCGCCAGGCGGTCGTGCAGGATGTGCCGGGGGTGACGCGAGATCGGGTCGCCTACGACGCCAACTGGCGCGGACGTACGTTCACCCTGGTGGACACCGGCGGCTGGGAGGCGAGGGCGCAGGGTTTGGCGGCCCAGGTCGCCGAGCAGGCCGAGATCGCGGTGGGCCTGGCGGACGCGGTGCTGTTCGTGGTGGACGCGCGGGTTGGCGCCACTGACGAGGACGAGGCGGTGGCGCGCGTGCTGCGCCGCGCGGGCAAGCCGGTCGTGCTTGTGGCCAACAAGGTGGACGACGCCAAGAGCGAGGCCGACGCGATGTCACTGTGGTCGCTCGGCCTTGGCGAGCCGGTGCTGGTCTCGGCCATGCACGGCCGTGGCAGCGGTGATCTGCTCGACCTGGCCCTGGAAGCGCTGCCGGAGGCGCCGCGGGAGCGGCTGGCGACGGGCGGGCCACGACGGGTCGCGCTGATCGGCCGCCCCAACGTCGGCAAGTCGTCCCTGCTCAACAAGCTGGCCGGGGAGCAGCGCTCGGTCGTCGACTCGGTCGCCGGGACGACCCGCGATCCGGTGGACGAGTTGATCGAGCTTGGCGGCACCACCTGGCGGTTCGTCGACACCGCCGGGATCAGGCGGCGGTTCCGGGAGAGCCAGGGCGCGGACTACTACGCGACGCTGCGCACCCAGTCCGCGCTTGAGCGGGCTGAGGTCGCGGTCGTGCTGGTCGACGCGTCCGAGCCGCTCGCCGAGCAGGACCTGCGGATCCTCTCGATGGTGGTCGAGGCGGGCCGTTCGCTGGTCATCGCCTATAACAAGTGGGACCTGACCGACGAGGAACGCCGCCACTACCTGGAGCGCGAGATCGAGCGCCAGCTGTACCACGTCCGCTGGGCGCCCCGGGTGAACATCTCCGCCGCGACCGGCCGCCACGTCGAGCGGCTCGTTCCGGCGATCGAGCAGGCCCTCGCAGGCTGGGAGCAGCGGATCTCCACCGGCCAGCTCAACTCCTGGGTGAACGCCCTCATCGCGGCGACCCCGCCGCCGATGCGCGGTGGCAAGCAGCCGCGAGTCCTGTTCGCCACCCAGGCAGGCACCAAGCCGCCGCACTTCATCTTGTTCACCACCGGCTTCCTCGAGGAGACGTACCGCCGGTTCATCGAGCGCCGTCTCCGCGAGGACTTCGGCTTCGACGGCACCCCGATCAAGCTGACGATGCGCCTGCGCGAGAAGCGGGGCACCGGCAAGGGCGGCCGCCCAGCCGCGCGCCGCAGATAACACGCTTCTCATGACTGCGCCGGAGAAGCTGCTTGAACTGGACAGACAGCGGGTCTGGCATCCGTACGGGCCGATGCCGGGGAAGATCCGGCCGCTTGTCGTCGAATCGGCGCAGGGGATAAGGCTGCGGCTCGCCGACGGCAGCGAACTGGTCGACGGGATGTCCTCCTGGTGGGCGGCGCTGCACGGGTACCGGCACCCCGTGCTCGACGCTGCGGCGCACGATCAACTGGGCCGGATGAGTCACGTGATGTTCGGCGGGCTGACCCACGAACCGGCCGTCACGCTCGCCGACCGCCTCGTCTCGCTGGCGCCCGGCGGGCTCGAGCACGTCTTCCTCTGCGACTCCGGCTCGGTCTCCGTCGAGGTCGCGGTGAAGATGTGCCTGCAGTACTGGCGCTCACGCGGATACCCCGCCAAGACCAGGTTGCTGACCTGGCGCGGCGGCTATCACGGCGACACGTTCATAGCGATGTCGGTGTGCGACCCGGAGGGCGGGATGCACCGGATATGGGACGGCGTGCTGCCGGGCCAGCTGTTCGCCGGGCTGCCTCCCGCCGGATTCAGTGCCGGGGTGGACCAGGCGTACGCGGATGAGCTGCGGCGGCTGATCGAAGAGCACTCCGGCGAACTCGCCGCCGTCATCGTCGAGCCTGTCGTCCAGGGCGCGGGCGGGATGCGCTTCCACGACCCCGGATACCTGCGGGTGCTGCGCGAGGCGTGCGACGCCCACGGCGTGCTGCTGGTCTTCGACGAGATCGCCACCGGGTTCGGGCGGAGCGGCGCGATGTTCGCGGCGGAGCACGCGGCAGTGGCGCCGGACGTGATGTGCGTAGGAAAGGCGCTCACCGGCGGGTACCTGACGCTAGCTGCCGCGTTGTGCACGCCAGAGGTCGCAGCCGGGATCGCGCGCGGCGAACTGCCCGTGCTCGCGCACGGGCCCACGTTCATGGGTAACCCGCTCGCCTGCGCGGTCGCGAACGCCTCGCTCGATGTGCTGCTCGGCACTGACACTTACCCCCGCGGCTGGCGCGCCGAGGTAACCCGGATCGAGGCCGCTCTGCGGGCCGGGCTGGCGCCGGCCGCCAGCATCCGCGGCGTTGCCGACGTGCGGGTGCTCGGCGCGATCGGCGTTGTCCAGCTCGACCGCGAGGTGGACATCGCGACCGCCACCGAGGCGGCGGTGCGGGCCGGGGTGTGGCTTCGCCCGTTCCGCGACCTGATCTACACCATGCCGCCGTATGTGACCAGCGACGATGATGTGGCCGTTATCTGCTCGGGCGTACTCGCGGCCGTTACGGCTGTCACTGCCGCAAACGCCGAACGCCGTTTACCGGCCTGATTGCGGAAAATCCGGCGCAAGTCAGTTTCCGTGATTTACGATGTGTCCGTTTAATGGCATTTGCGCAATTCGTCGCGGCCCTGGGGTTTCGCCCCTTTCCCCCCGGTCGCACTCGTCACAGTCTTACCATGAAGACTTCGTGAAGTTGCAGGTGCAAGCCCGTGAGGTGCAAGTACGCCAGGCACGGTATCCCGGTGAAATCGCGGATGAGATTTCACTTCGGATGTTTTCGCTGTATGGTGCTGGTTGTCAGGACCGTCTGGCCTGATCTGGCCTGCGCATGCGGCTGGACTGAATGCGTGGTCAGGGAATTGCGGGTGTCCTCGCTCGAGGAGGTGGACCTGCGTTGACTACCGGTCCCACCGTCAGAAGGCGGCGGCTAGGCACCGAACTGCGTCAGCTTCGCGAGTCCAAAGGGTACAAACTGGAGGAAGTGGCGGCACGGCTGGGCGTCGCGTCGTCCACCTTGTCACGCATCGAAACCGGCAAGGCTCCGACCAAGTCGGCTTACCTCAACCAGATGCTCGAGATGTACGGCGTCGGGGAACCCGGGCAGCGCCAGATGCTCGTCGACATGGCTCGCGAGGGGCATCGAAAGGGCTGGTGGGCCGCCTACGACGACGTGCTGCCCAGCGGCTTCGACATTTACGTCGGGCTTGAGGCGGAGACGGCGTCGGTTCGCGGTTACGAGGTCTCGGTGGTGCACGGACTGCTGCAGACAGCGGACTACGCGCGCGCCGTGATGGGGGAGATGTTCCCGAAGTACACGGCCGACCAGATCGACCGCCTCGTCGACTTCCGACTGGAGCGACAGCGCCGGTTCGACGAGGACCCGCCGCTCGGGCTGTGGGCCATCCTCGACGAGGCCGTACTCCGGCGGCCGGTCGGCGGTTGGGACGTGATGCGTGACCAGCTTGAGCACCTGCGGGAAATGGCGGAGAGGCCGGGAGTGACAGTCCAGGTCCTGCCGTTCGAATGCGGCGGGCACGGCGGGCTGGGCGGCCCGTTCTCCATCCTTGAGTTCCCCACCCGGTCCGATTCCGAGGTGGGCTACGTCGAATCGGTGGGCGGATACATCTACCTGGAGAAGGATAGGGATGTGCGGGCTCTTGCCGATGCCTTCGACCAGCTCCGGGCAACGGCGCTCGCACCGGGCGCGTCGGTTGACCTGATAGCGAAGATCGCCAAGGAAAAGATCGGCTAGGAGTTCCCTGAGTGAAGGCCGTGGCCGCTGGGGTGGCTGCCACGGGGTCCACATCAGTGATATCCGGTAAGGAGAAATTGGATGGACTTGGACGTTGGCACGATGCGCTGGTTCACCAGCAGCTACAGCGCGGCCACCAACTGTGTCGAAGTGGCGCAGCTGCCCGGCGGCGGCGTCGCGCTCCGCGATTCGAAGGACCGCGCCAAGCGGCCGCACGTCTACACTCGCCCCGAGTGGGAGGCGTTCCTGGCCGGCGTGAAAGACG
>Ga0123355_10006219_pt1 | contig 17639 bp, 11 predicted proteins | sample TergutEmb28metaG_3_FD_89872 | JGI IMG/M metagenome (GOLD analysis project Ga0123355, IMG submission 89872) | Embiratermes neotenicus P1 segment gut microbial communities from Petit-Saut dam, French Guiana - Emb289 P1 | ecosystem: Host-associated > Arthropoda: Insects > Digestive system > Gut ...
AAAAATTAATTTTTTTATTTGGTATTTTATTTGCGAATCCCTATTTTTATTATCCATTACAAAACCTCCGTTATCTTACCCGATCTTACTTTCCTTAATCAAATAAATAGGACGCCGCTTAACCTCCAAGTACATTTTGGAAATATACTGCCCTACAATACCAATACAAAACAACTGCATACCACCTATAAAACATACAGCACTAATCAAAGTAGGAAACCCTGCCACAGGGTCACCAAAAAACAGTGTTCTTGCCACAATATATACAACAATAAGCAGGGATACAAAAAACAGAAAAATACCCATCAAAGACGCAATAACAAGAGGCGCTGTTGAAAAAGACAATATCCCTTCAAGGGAATATCTAAACAAACCGCTAAAAGACCACGTTGTAGTACCATGAGCACGTTCAATATTTTTATAAGGCAGCCATTTCACATTAAATCCAACCCAAGACTGTATGCCCTTATAAAACCTGTTAAACTCTGGCATTGTTAATATCGCCTCTACTACCTGGCGGGTCATCATAGAGTAATCCGTTGCACCATCAGTCATTTTTATATTTGCGATGCGGTTAATTAGCTTATAAAAACTCCGGGCAAAAAAAGACCTTATAGCAGGTTCGCCATCCCGAGATTCTCTATAAGCCGTAGCGCAGTCATAACCATCATTGACAATACTTTCATACATAATTGGCAACATATCAGGCGGATGTTGTAAATCTGCATCCATAACCACGGCATAATCACCTACGCAATTTTGCAATCCGGCATAAACAGCTGCTTCTTTGCCAAAATTTCTCGAAAAGGAAATGTATTTCACGCGGCTGTCACTGGTCGCTTTTTCTTTAATAAGCGTCAGCGTATTATCGCGAGAGCCATCATTTACCATTAAAAATTCAAATTCCACGCTGTACTTCTCGTTCATATCCTTACTAATGCTGCACAATTTATCATACAATGGCGCAAAAGATTCCTCTTCGTTATAACAAGGAATGATGAGCGATATAACTGCCATATCTTACTCCCCCTCACGCTTTTCAGATTCACGCACCTGAAAAACAACAAATTTACAAAATATATAGTTTGCAATAATTACAAAAATACTCACGAGCATTTTTGCCACAAAACCTTCAATACCCAAAATTGTATGGGCCACTCCCATAAATACAAGCAGGGGTACACCAACAATTTCTATCAAACCCGTAACTAAACGCGTACCAAAAAACGTAAAAGCCTGCCCCCCTACCACAGATGGCGACCAGCTTTGGCTTTCAAAAACAAATATTTTATTTACGATAAATGCAAAAGTCATTGCACATGCCCAGGCAATAAGATTACTAACCGCCACAGTCCGAGATGTAAGCTGCACAACAAAAGTAAATATCGTCCAGTTTACTACAGTCGTTAACACGCCAAAAAACAAATAGCTAATGCGTTCCTGCTGTTCCTTTGTTGAAAGAAGGCGATCAAATACAAATTTAAAAATATCTATTTCCTTTTTTTGCAGCCAAATCAGCAATATAAATATAAATATTGAACCGACAGTTACAATAGCTCCCAATGTAAAGCTGGAATTACTATATCTAAATTCAATAACATGCTCCCCGGGCTCTAATCTCACTGCAGCCATTGCGCCGCCAACTGTTATAATTTCCTGTCGGGTGCCATTTACAGATACCCGCCAATTGTTTGCATGTGGAAGGGATGTGTATAACAGCCCACCTTCAGCAGTGGTTACAGTGCCTCTCACACGTGTATCCGTAAATTCGGTTAAGGTTAATGTCTCGGCAGATAATCGCTCAAATCCGCGCTCAAAAAGTGCTTGGTTAAGAAGGCCAACAAAAATATATGCCCTGCCACTTGCATTTTCCGAATCCGCTTCTATAGAAATAACTTCCCCTTCGGAAAAACCACCTGCAAAAAACAAATACGACCTTCTGATATCTAACGTACGCAAAACATCCCGGTCAGCCACAACTCTGGCATTATTATTTCTGGTTGGCACCCTAAAATAAACATACATAAGACTATCTGCTGGCATTTCATAACTAAATCTAAACATTCCGTCAGGGCCTTCATCTTGTAATGTAAAGGTATATTCACCCAACCCTTGGCGAAGAACAAGGTAATTTCTATGCCCTACATGAACGATGTCGATAATATCAAACAAATCTCCATCAATACCTGTTGCCAAACGAAACAAGTCGTTTTGGGAGTTAAAAGGATTGTCCATATCTGCAACATAATCAACAATACCCTCATTAACCATAAAGCCAAAGGGCAAATATCTATTGTTCCTAAGTAGCTGCAAGTTATCTACCGAGGCAACATAGTCAAAAAAGATACCATCATCCGTAGGGCTGCCATCCCGCGCAATTAAATAGCGTATATTTAAAAATGCATTGGTTAGGGGAGATGTTTCCGCATAGGTAAAGCGATTTCCCCTATCCCAACCAGGCAAACCCAGTCCAGATATAAAATTAGTATTGTTTACATTAACCATGGAAGAGAAAAACGATATCCCATTAAAACCGTACAAAGAAGGATCATTCGTAGACCACCACCTGGTAAATTCCGTTCTAAAAAAGTCTGGCTCAATCAATTCTCGCTTATCCAATAACTGCTGTACTTCTGCATATTGGGTTGGATAAGCCGTGCGATCTGTAGTCCTTACTGCATGCACTCCATTATGTGCTGTAAAAAACAATTCAAACAAAATGACGGCAAAAAATATAAATTTAAGCATACTAATGGTTTTGACAACATGTCCATTATTTTCAGCCGACGGCTCATTTGCGTTCACTTTAGTCCGCATAGAAATAGTTATGTGCGTGCCAATATTACCCGCAGCAAGGATAAATAACGCGAGATAGACCGAACTTAAAATAGCAGCCTGCCTAATATGCTCCGTTTCCTGGGTACCAATAATGGCCATTGCAATAAAGAACGCGGCAGCAAGCCCCATGGCTAAAACATCTCGCCATTTCACTTCGTCCAAAAGTAAATATGCTTTATACGCCACAAAAACCAGCATAAAAGAAACAAGAAATGAAAACCGAAACGGCAGCATATTCGAAAAATGAAAACCGTTCCAAATAAAATATAAGGCATTCAGATTCACACTAAAAATAATAAATACCAGTATAACCATATACGCAATTTTTTCTCTAATACACACCTTTTTGGATATTAAAAATACCGGCAATAACATGACGCTAATCATTCCACTGTACAAATTTGGCAAACCATCCAAACTTGTTGGCGGCGTAAAGGCGATAAAGTTACCAAGTATGGCAGCAAAGCTATTGTAAAAAACAGCCGCACCTGGAAAAGGGGTAGAGGATCCAAAAGTTCTACCCAGTGCCGAATACGTGGGCAAAGCAAGTATGGCCGATATACCCACAGCGATTACAGAATACACGCCAATCATAATAAGTTTTTGAAACATTTCTTTCAGGGTAATTTTCAACGTAATACTGTTAATAAAAAACATGATTACAACAAATATACATACAAATAGACTGATATAAAAGTTAAAAAGTATAGACAATGCAAGGGATATTATATATAACTTATATTTGCCTTCCCGCATAAGCGAATGAACCCCAAGTATGACAAGAGGCATCAGCGCAAAGGTATCCATCCACATAATATTCCAATAATAACCCAACACAAAGGCACATAAGGCATACATGGATGAAAAAATAGGCAGCAGCATATCGCATTTTTTTAATGTTAACCGTAAATACATACTCATGTTAAAACCTGCAACACCAATTTTTACAAGTAAAAGTCCAGTGAGCACCTCGCGCAAATACTGATGAGGAAATAAAGCTGTAAGCAGATTAAGCGGACTTGCCATGTAATAAGCAATATGTGCAATATAATCATGCCCACCCCCTGCCGTCCACGACCAAAGCAGAGAATTTCCACCTCTTAGTTTATACCAATAGTCGCTAAGAAACGGATAGTATTGCTGCCAAAAGTCTGTAACCAATATCTGTCTATCACCAAAAGGGTAAATTCCGATTCTGGCAAAGGCAATACCTAATATAAGAATAGGAATTAGTACTGACAGTCCATGTAAAATTCTTATTTGTGATGCTTTCATTTCGTGTAAATCACCCATTGTATATGCGGCTCCTTAGTTTTTTTATTACTACTGTATCACAAAATGCCTGTAGTGAAAACTAAAAATAAAGAATCTGTCTTAGAAAATGTCAAAATTTATGGTAAAGTGTAAGAACTAAACTGTAGGAGCGACTTCGCCCCACTGACCTCACTGAAAGGAATGGAATCAAAATATGCAAAAAATTATTTCTGATACCCACCAAATGATTTCCAACATTATTAATGATAACATGCCCACACAAGCCGTCGCAAGCGCACTAACAAAACATAAATTAAAAGGACACGTCCATTTAATTGCTATTGGCAAAGCCGCGTGGACAATGGCCCATGCAGCGTCTACCGCATTAGAAGATCGGCTTGTTAAAGGCATTGTGATTACAAAGTATGGCCACGCGCAAGGAGCGTTACCACGCATTAACATATACGAAGCAGGCCACCCTGTTTTGGACGAAAATAGCATCCTAGCAACACAAGAATGCATCAAGCTTGCAAATGAACTTGGCGAAGATGACGAACTTCTATTTTTAGTATCCGGCGGCGGGTCCGCATTATTTGAAGCACCGGCACAAGGCATTACACTAAAAGATATTCAAAATCTTACAGAACAGCTACTGGCAAGTGGTGCTGATATTGTTGAGATAAACATGATACGCAAACGGCTTTCCCAAGTAAAAGGCGGACGTTTTGCAATGCTTGCAGCACCTTGCCGCATATTTGCAATCATATTGTCCGACGTTTTAGGCGATAGGCTTGACTCAATTGCGTCCGGGCCAGCAGCTCCAGATAGTTCTACAGCAGAAGACGCCCTAAAAGTTGTGCAAAAATACAATTTAGAACTTACGGATTTACAACGCAAACACCTCTTGACCGAAACGCCAAAGGAAATAACAAATGTAGAAACCCTTATAACCGGAAGCGTACGTACCCTCTGCCAATCTGCCGAAAAATCTGCAAAATTATTGGGTTATACGCCCTATGTACTAACCACTACCATGGACTGCGAAGCCAGAGACGCCGGACGGCTGCTATCATCCATTGCTGCGGACACTTGCAGCGGCAAAAACGCATTCACGCGCCCATGTGCCATTATCGCCGGCGGCGAAACCGTTGTAACATTAAAAGGCAACGGTAAAGGTGGGCGAAATCAGGAACTGGCACTTTCCGCCGCACGTGGCATTGCAGGGTTGGAAGATGTGCTTATATTCTCCCTGGGGTCTGACGGAACAGACGGCCCAACAGATGCTGCAGGCGGTATCGTGGATGGCAATAGCTACGCAAACCTAAAAAAACAGGGCTTGGACATTGACAAAATACTGGCAAACAACGACGCCTACCATGGGTTACAAGCCATAAATGGCTTAATTAATACTGGCCCTACAGGTACCAATGTTAATGATGTAAGTGTGATACTATGTAGATAAATCCAGTTGGTAAGAAATCTTTACCAACTGGATTTTGCTTGACCTTACAATCTTGTGTCCCACAAGCCACAAAACGCATCCACAGGAGATTTTCCTTTAAATTCAGACCGTCCCATAAGCTTGTCCATAAGCATATCCAACGTGGTATCTGTTGAGGCATATGTGTTTATAAATGTTTTAACCCTGGGCACATCCAGCAAATGGTATGGATTTTCTATGGACACAAAAATAGTCGGCACAGATTCCATATAAATTGGCACATTCGCGCCAAATGGCATAACCCACTCTATACGAATAGTTGTCTGATTACTCCGGGTTCCCATGTTTGCGACATACACCATCAAATCATATTTGTCAGTTACAGATTTGTAGCTGTCCATCATGCCCTCATATCCTTGGGATGGCTGATACACGTCCACATCAAAGCCCTCTTTTTTAAGTGCTTCCGTAAACAAATCGACAGCACCCACACGTACGGAATACGCATGGCCTTGTTCCGACTCAATTGGGTATACTAAAATCTTCCGATACTTGTCTGGCGAAATAGGCAGCACACCTTTTTCTTCCTTTACAAGCGTGATTGCTTGATCCGCACATTCTATCGACCATTTGCTATGCTCATCTTTATAAGGGAGTACGCTTTCCCATCCGGGGACAAGTGTACCTTCCCCATGTTTTTTGTGTAATTTTAAAGCAGCTTTAAGGCCAAGTATTTTTGTTAGGGCTTCATGCAAGCGTTCCGGGGTTATGACGCCGTCCTCTACGCCTTTTTTCATATATGACAAGTCTTCTTCCAAATTTTTTGTAAACAAGAACATATCACAGCCGGCTGCAATTGTAAGGGGTACAGCCTTATCTCGTGGCATTGGAATTGTCATACCCGCCATTGTGGTTGCGTCTGTAACAATTAAGCCGTTAAAGCCAAGCTGTTTTTTTAGCAAGTCATTAAGCAGTTCCGGTGCTAATGATGCAGGCATAATATCCTGATCTTTTATACCGGGCACTAACTTTTTCGAATATTCAGGCAAGCTGATATGCCCTATCATTACGGTTAAAGCGCCCGCGTCAATACTTGCACGGTACACTTCTCCAAATGTTGCATCCCATTCTTCACAGCCTAAGGTATTAACCGACGTTACCAAATGCTGGTCACGCTCGTCAACACCATCACCTGGGAAGTGCTTTATGGAGGCTGCCAGTCCTTCTTTTTGTAAAGCCTCTACATATTTAACGCCCATTTGCTTAACCAGTTCAGGGTTAGAGCCAAACGTACGTACATTTGTTATAGGGTTGCGGAAGTTATAATCAATGTCAATAATCGGCGCAAATGACCAATTTGCACCGACAGCCGCACCTTCGCGGCCGCAAATTGCGCCCAAACGCCCTGCAGTTTCGGGGTTGCCTGTAGCACCTACAGCCAAAGGAGACCCCATGCTTGTGCCCACGTCTGTTACCAGGCCTGTACCACCTCTTTCAAGGTTAGCAGATATAAGCATTGGTATTTTTGAATGTTTCTGCAATGTGCGTACGGTTTCCAGTGTTTCTTCTAATGGCATTGGACGGCACATTAACCCGCCGGGTTTTACATTCTGCGCAAGGTTAAGCAAGTATTCCTGCTCAGAAGTGTAGGCAATAAGACAAAATAAATGAGAAATTTTTTCATCTGGGGTCATGCCTGCAATGGTGTCTTCTACCCACTTAATCTCATCGTCGCCCAAGTAGAACGGCTTTTTCCTTAAGTCTGTCATTTTAAACCCTCCTGTTGAATTTATTCTATATCTAATATCTCATCCAAACTATTCAATCGGTAAGTAACGCCTTCAAAACTTGCCGCATCTCCAATACCGGCACAGTCAAACCCACCCGCAAGTGCTGCCTCAACACCTGCATGGGCGTCTTCTACCACCAAGCAGTTTACAGGCTCTATTCTAAGCTTTTTAGCAGCTAATAAAAATACTTCCGGATGCGGTTTCGAATATGAAATATCCCTTCCATCGCAAACTACGTCAAAAAAATCCCAAAGTATAAGCCGCCGCAAAATAAGCTCTGCATTTTTGCTTGATGAACCGATGGCCAGTTTCACGCCCTGCCCACGCAGCGCATTTATTGTATCAATCACTTCTTTTGCAAGATAACTTTCATCCATTTGCATAAGCAGCTTTACATAGTGGTCATTTTTTTCCTCTGCTAACTTTAACTTTTGCGCCTGGCTTAACGTACCGTCATAACGCTCTAAAATAATTTCAAGGCTTTCCATACGGCTTACGCCACGCAGCCTATTGTTTATTTCCTCATCAAAATATATGCCCATACGATCAGCCACTATCTTCCACGCCTTGTAATGAAATTGGTCTGTATGGCAAATGACACCATCCAAGTCAAAAATAACCCCATAGTACTTCAGCATCGTGTTATACCTCCTATCATTCGCCCATTATAGATAGTAATATATGAAATGACTAATTCAGTTGGTGGCGTTCCGCCACCAACTGAATTTATCACACAGAAACCTTTGGGCCCTTTGATGTTCTTTTCATATATATTCCGTAAATAGTAAAACCAATTAGCATTAAAATTCCCGCGCTGTAAAATGTTACATGGAATCCAAAAAAGTCGGATATGATCCCGCCCAGCATTGGGCCAGCGACCATTCCTATATCCAGCCCAATAAAATATGTCCCCGTTGCCACAGTCCTGCGGGAAGGAGGCAGTCGTCGTATGCAGTCTGTTTGAATTGCAGATAACCCACAACCAATAGCGATAGAAAAAAACACCGCCGCTAAAATCAAATGCCACAGCATAGATGCAAAACCAATAAGCACCATACCCATTGCGCCAAAGATATACCCCGGCAAAATTGCAAATGATACGCCTTTTCTATCAATAATTTTACCAATGGCATGGCGTGTTAATATGGCCACTGCCGCATTAACAAAAAAGTAATACCCTACATTCGCAATGCCTCTTTCATAACCGAGCATTACCATAAACGAGTTTATAAGGCCATTACCCAACATAAATATTGCAACAAAGCCAACATTAGGCAAAAGTTCTACCGCAAGCACATTACTTAAAGAAAATGATCGCTGTTCTTTTTCTTCTTTTTTTTCATATTCACCACGTTTATATTTTAATATAAGCACAGTTAAACCTGCCGCAATGATGATCAAACCACTCACAGCAAAGCCAAATTGAAATGAAAACCGCTCTACAAGAATAATTCCGATATTAGGCCCAATCGCCATGCCTATAATATTACCAAGGCCAATAATACCAATGCCCTCGCCCATTCTGGTTTTTGGCACATAATCGACAGATAGCGCAATGGCAAGTGTGCTGCTTACAGAAAACACCAGCCCATGCAAAACTCGTATAGGAATTAGCCAAAACAAACTAGGCACCAAAATATGTGCCGTAGTAAAAAGTCCATTTAAAACAAAGGCCGCTATAAGTAAGTATTTTTTATTTAACCTATCCCCCATTATGCTTGCAAATGGCCGCCCCACCAATGCAGAAAAAGAAAAAACAGCAGTAATAGGCCCTGCAATAGCCAATGTTGCACCAAGACTTATTGCAAACCTAGGTATTTGCGGTGTGATTATGCCAAATCCGGTAAAATTTACGATATTAACCAGTAGTAACAACGTAAACCCTGGGTTCCACAACCGCCCCTCACTGTCTCCCACTTATAACGTCCTCCTTAGTAAATAACTTTTATTTATTTAGCATTCCAAACTTTCCATAAGAAACACGATCAGAAAATGGTAGCTTTTCCCTACGCGAACCCTTACCATCAGGCTTTCCAATAGGAATGACCACCCACAAATGAAAATGCGCCGGCGCGCCTAAAACCTTAACGGCCTCTTTTTGTCTGGCTGCATCCATATATGGATAGTCCAACCAAAGGCCGGAATACCCAAGGGCTGTTATAGCCAAAAGCATGTTTTCGGTAACGGCAGAATAATCTTCTCTTTCAAAGTTCACAGGGTCGGGCTGGGGAACTGTCATAGAAGTGTCTGTTAAAACTGCAATTGCCGCCGGTGCCGTTTCAAGCCCGGCAGTTGGCTGTACCTTGCATATAGGTTCTATGGCAGCTCTGTCTGGCAAAAGCACAAGATGCACCATCTGCCGATTCATTCCGTTTGGTGCACGCAACCCTGCATCTGCAATGCGCTCCAAATCTGCAAGCGGCACAGGGTCAGGCAAAAACCCCTCCTTGTGGGAATACCGCTTTTCAACTGCTTCAAAAAAATCCATAGATTTTACCAATCCTTCCTCCTGCTTATTTTGTTTAACCAATCCTCTAGTGCGCCAATTTCCAAAACGGTAAGCCAGCGCACCTATAATTGTATTTGTAATCCATCCCGCCAAAAGCGAAAACATTAACGCCTCCGGCCGTCCCATCAAATGCACAAATAAAAACGCCGTTGGCACACGTACAACAATCGTATTAAAAATTGAACCCCAAAATGGAGTCATCGCATCTCCCGCACCGCGTATCGTTCCCCAAAATATCATGTTGATAGAAAAGATTATATACCCAATTGCCAAAATACGAAGCATTCGCATACTCAAAAGTATAACTTCTTCTGTTTCGGTAAATATTCCTGCAATATGATGCCCAAATAATACAATAATTGCAACGATTATAGTAATCGTACCAAGGGCCATCCAAGAGCACTGTTTAACACCCTTACTAATCCGGTCAAGCTTGCCTGCACCTATATTTTGCCCAGTATAAACCGTTATGGCATTGCCAAAAGAAAAGCTTGGCATCATAACAAAACCATCCAAGCGCATTACAATTACATTGGCAGCAAGAAACATTGGCCCAAAGCCATTTGCAAGAGGCTGCACAATCATCATTCCAATAGAAAAAATTGCCTGAGATGCAGCAGTAGGAATACCAAGTTTTAATACTTGGTTTACATATTTCTTTTTGGGGCGTAAGTACTTTAATTTAAAATCAAAAACATCTCGCATTTGCATAAGCCGTCTCAAGCAAAGCACACTGGTTAACCCTTGGGCAAAAACCGTACCAATGGCTGCCCCCCAAACACCAAGCCCCAAACCGGGTATAAGGATAATGTTTAAAATAACGTTTAAAACGCTGGCAATCGCAAGATATACAAGTGGTGAAAACGCATCACCTAAACCCCTAAGTATTCCTGATAAAATATTGAAGTAGGCAAGTCCCAAAATGCCCCACATCAAAACATTCATATACAAAACGCTGTCATCTAAAATTTCCGGCGGTGTCTCTAAAAGCACCAAAATAGGCCGTGTTATAAATGGGCCGGCAATTGTTAGCACAACACCAATAATCGTGGTAATTGTAAGGGATGTACCAACCGTATAGGAAAGGTCTTCTCGCTGTTTTGCACCAAAATACTGGGCAACCATAACCCCCGCACCCATGGATATACCAATCATAATAACCATAAGGAAAAAGAACAAAGGAATAGAGCTGCCAACTGCCGCAAGGGCGTTATCTCCAACAAAACGCCCTAAAATGATAGCATCTGCCGTAGAGTACATTTGCTGGAATACATTGCCTATCAAAAGAGGCAGGGTAAAAAGCAAAATATTCTTCCAAGGCGCACCTTGGGTCATATCAATGCCTGTTAATAGTTGTTTAAATTTTTGCACAAGTACCTCTTTTACTTAGAACCAACGCTCAAGTATTTTTACTAATATCTGCGGTACAGGCCAATAACCTTACCAAGTATCTCGCATTCCCTTACTATAATCGGTTCAAATGCCGGGTTTGCCGGACAAAGGTGAATATCTTTACCTTCACGAAAAAATGTCTTAATCGTCGCTTCATCCTCAATTAACGCAATTACAATATCACCATTACTTGCTTCATACTGTTGTCTAACCAACACCAAATCCCTGTCAAAAATGCCTTTATCCATCATGCTATCGCCCTTTACATTAAGCATATAGCACTTATCATTTTTTATATAGTCCACTGGTATTGGGAATGTATCCTCTACATTTTCTTCCGCAAAAATTGGAATACCAGCGGCAACACGCCCGATAATCGGCACATTAACCATTTCGCGCGTACTTCCGTAAAAATCTCCATCCAAAATTTCCGTAGAGCGGTTTTTTGTTTTAGAGCGGCGAATATATCCCTTGCGTTCGAGCATTTCTAAATGGGCATGTGCAGTGGATGTTGAACTAAGTCCGATCGCATCACAAATTTCGCGCACCGTGGGTGGATAGCCATTTTGGCGTATTTCAGCCTTTAAAAAGTCTAAAACCCGCTGTTGTTTTGTGGTTAGTTTTTCTGCCATAAATCCCCCTCCTCTACTGTATTTGTCCACATCTATTCAAGCTTCCTAAATATACTCAAAATACGATCAAGATCCTCGGTTGAATAATACTCAATCTCTATTTTACTGGTTTTCTTGCCCGGTTTAATATGCACCTGAGACCCTAACACACGCTTCAACTCAAATTCCGCACGGCGGTAGGCATATGCCGTCTCATTCTCCGTGGCATCAGCGGCTTGTTCTGGTTCTTCATTCGCAATTTTTGCGCTTGCTTGTTTTGCCGCAAGTTTTAACACCTGCGCCACCATCGCTTCTGCAGCGCGCACACTAAGTCCGTCTTGCACAATTCTTTCCGCACATTGGATTTGCAGCTCAGGATCTTCTACACTTAAAAGAACTTTTGCATGACTAGCCGTTAATTTACCTTCTGCAGCAAGTTCTTGGGCAGGAGGTGTTAACTCAAGCAAATGAAGAGAGCTAATGACTGCATGTTTGTTTTTCCCCAATTTTGCGGCAATGTCATCTGCAGAAAAGAAAAAATCGTCCATCAAACGCTTGTAGCACTTTGCCTCTTCAATCGCAGTTAAATCCTGTCGCTGAATATTCTCAAGCAGTGCAACCTGCAAGACTTCCATTTCTGTATATTCTTTTACAATAACCGGTACTTCCGTAAGTTTGGCTATGCGTGCCGCCCTAAAACGACGTTCACCTGCAATAATTGTATAATGTCCGCCATTGTCATTAACCAAGAGCGGTTGCACGATGCCAAATGTCCGCATAGACTCCGCAAGCTCCTCAAGGGACTCCTCGTCAAAGTATTGGCGAGGCTGGGTTGGGTTTGGTTCAATTTTGCGGATATCCACCATTAAAACACCACCGAGGGCAATAGGTGGGGGCGCAGACTCTACTGCAGGGGTCGCGTCTACTGCACCATCCACATTATCTACCGCATTTGGCGCGGCTGTATTCCTTGCCTGACCGGCTGTTGATACACCATCAAGTAAAGCGTTTAATCCTCTACCTAATCCTTTTTTCATTATCGCGCACTCCCTTTTTTAACGTCGAAATTTTTCATGCGTCACTTTTATAGCAATTTATGCTGTCGTAATGCCTTGTTTTTTTATAACCTCTTGGGCCAGTTTTTCATAGGCTTCTGCACCTTTGGAGTTTGGTGCATACAGCGTAATAGGAAGCCCATAACTCGGTGCTTCACTTAGGCGTACATTTCTTGGAATCACACTATCATATGTGTAGTGGGACAAATGCGCCCGCACTTCTTCCACTACTTGGGCGCTTAAATTTGTACGTGAATCAAACATAGTAAATACCACACCCTCAATTGCAAGCCGTGGATTTAGTTTACGCTGAACCAGCTCAATTGTATGCATAAGCTGAGACAGTCCTTCAAGTGCATAATATTCGCACTGTATTGGCACAAGTATAGAATCTGCTGCACATAGTGCGTTTAACGTAAGTAAGTTTAACGACGGTGGACAGTCGATAAGAATATAGTCAAATAAATATTTTGCATGGTTAAAAATATTCCTAAGTTTAAATTCTCGTTGAGGTTGATCTATTAGTTCAATTTCTGCGCCACTAAGCTCAATATTAGCGGGCAAAAGTTGTAATCCCTCAATACCAACATCAACAGCAACCTGCTCTAAATACGCTTCTTCAAGCAACAAGGAATATATGGAAGACTCAACATTATGCTTGTCCACCCCAAATCCGCTCGTTGTATTGCCTTGCGGGTCCATATCCGCAACAAGTACACGCTTACCGGCCTGTGCCAAGCAGGTTGCAAGATTTACGTTGGTTGTGGTCTTTCCCACACCACCTTTTTGATTTGCTACGGCAATTACCCTCTTCATGGAAACATCTCCTTTATTAAAACTTTTTTCATTATAGCATTTTGCAGACACAAAATAAATGATATAATCACAATTGACTTTTGGCAATGCATTAAAATTTCAATAAATTTTAGTTTGTAGGGGTTAAACATGAGGTCATACAAACGTAAAAAAGGTATTCCAGTTCTTTTGCGCATGTGCGTTATGCTTACAATATTATATTTTGCCGGGCTTATTGTTATGATTACAATTGCAAATACAACTGTACACGATGTTATTTACGATAATGTTATTGGCATCGCACAAACAGATCAATTAATGTTTGCGCAAGAGTTAGACCATTGGTTTAGTAGTGCAAAACAAACTGTTCATGTTTTAGCAACCACTTTAAGCGAACTTTCTAATGAAGATGATTTTGAAGCGATTGCGCAGCGCTTTGTTAGAGAATATGATTTTATAGAAAATATTTTCATAGGATTCTCCAACGAACGGCTGATAAATGGCGTAAACTGGCCACAGCCCGAAGGATGGCTTGTCTCAGAACGCCCATGGTACAAAGCAGCAACCGCAGTACCACCAGGCCAGATTACGGCTATTGACCCTTATTTTTCTTATGCAAGCGAGGGTATTAATATTGCAGTGTCAACATATGCTACAGATCTTGGAGGCGTTGGAGCCACTGTTGGCGCAGCTATTTCTTTAAATTTTATTTTAGATAGAATTAGCCATTATACAGTTGTAGAAGATGGCCATTTGGTTTTAATAGGGCAAAATGGCGAAATAATAGCACATCCGAGCCCTACATACGCTCCACGTGTATGCTTAGCAACAGATACGCTTATCATGCGAAACATACAAGAAATGCCCTATGGTTTGCATATAGTACAGCAATTGCACTCAGGTATAGCGGTTACAGAATTTCATTCATCCGTAACTGGCGAGTCCTACATTGTTTTATCCCCCATGGAATCTGTACATTGGACACTTGCCTCTATTTTATCAATTGATGCAGCGCTTGCACCCATTCCCCAGTATCTAAACAAAATTATAGCTCCATTTGCGATATTTATGGCCATGTTGCTTATTGTATCCCTTGCACTTGTTACTTATCTGATTCGTAATATGGAAGAACGACGTAATATAGAAGAACGGCTTGAAATTATTTTTGAAAGCATACCCATGGTTGCGAGCCTACGAGACAAACATAACAATATTGTATTTGCCAACTCCGAAGCCATCAGATTTTTTGGATTATCAAGCCCGGAAGAATACTCCACCAGATTTAACGAACTTTCCCCCGAATTGCAGCCGAGCGGAGACAACTCCTCTACCACAGCAGCAAACCTCCTTTCACATGCATGTATTGGGAATAAAGTACGCATAGAGTGGATGCATAAACGGCTAGATACAAGCGAACTTTTGCCAGCCGAGGTCACGCTTGTCCCAGTTAAAGTATATGATGACAATTATACAGTTGCATTTATTAGAGACTTGCGAGAACAGTATAAGCTTCAAAAAAAGGAGCGAGAAGCAAGTGATCGAATTCAATTAATGTTTGATGCAACACCCCTCATGATACATCACTGGGCCAGGGACTATTCAACGATTGAATGCAACCAGTCCGCGGCAAACTTTTACGGTTTTTCTAATAAAGAGGAGTACCTGGCCAACCTGGAAAACCGCCGCGTAGACACCAGTCTAAAAAACCATGAAGTCGTTGTAAGATGGCATAAATATTTAGATTCTATTTTCGAATTAGGATTTGCCACAATGGATGATTTTGTTGATATTCGACAAAACGGAGAAGTTATTTATGCCGAAACCGTCGGCATTCGCATGACCTACAACAATGAAGTAATTGCAGTGACCTACGGTACCGATGTAACTGAGCTAAAACAAACACTTTCCAATATGCGCCAGGCCGAAGAACGCATAGATATTATAGAGGCAAATACCCGCGCAAAAGATAGATTTATAGCACGCATGAGCCATGAAATACGCACACCAATTTCGGCAATTTTAGGTATTGCTGAAATTGAGCTGCAACGCCCTGATCTTCATTTTCGCATAGAGGAATCCTTTGCAAAAATTCACGATTCTGCAAGTATTCTCTTGAGTATAGTGAACGATATTTTAGACTTATCCAAAATTGAAGCAGGAGAAATGTCCATGGTAAAAGAAGTGTATGAGATACCAAGCCTTATAAGCGACGTACCGCAACTGCATATTGCATACCAAGGCAGTAAAAGCATCGAACTGATACTAACCGTCAATAAAGCGATACCTGCACGTCTTGTTGGAGATTCTTTACGTATTAAACAAGTTATTAATAACTTATTATCTAACGCCTTTAAATATACCTTAAAAGGCACGGTACACATGTCACTTTATTTTGAAAAAATGAGCCCACAAGAATTAAATCTTGTAATATCCATAGTAGACACTGGTTTAGGTATGACAGAAAAACAATTGGCATCATTATATAGTGAATACGCACGTTTCCATGAAGACCAAACAACAACAATAGGCACAGGGCTTGGGATGCCTATCGTATACAGCTTAGTACAAATGATGAATGCCACTATCGAAGTCAAAAGCCAGCCAAATAAAGGTACATCAGTAATTGTTAAAATACCTCAAACCATAGCTGATAACGAAATTTTAAGCACAGAAGCAATCGAACGCCTGCAAAGATTTGAGTTAAGCCCTGAAATAGGAGCAAAAAAATTCACCTTTGCGCCGGAACCAATGCCAGGCCGACGTGTACTTGTAGTAGATGATATAGATGCCAATTTATATGTAGCCCGAGGCTTGCTTATGTTCTACGATTTAATAATAGAAACCTGTACAAGCGGACGGCAAGCCATAGAAAAAATTAAAGAAGGCAGTGTATACGATATAATATTTATGGACCACACAATGCCCGACTTAAGCGGAACTGAAACCACCCAAATTTTACGCAGCATGGGATACACCCGGCCAATAATTGTTTTAACCGCTAACGCACTAATCGGCCATTCGGAAGAATTTTTGAACAACGGATTTGATGGCTTTATTTCTAAACCCATTAATACCCACCATCTAAACACAATTCTTACGAAGTACATTAAGAAAAAAGATTCGGAAGACAAAGTAGAAACATCACAAGATAACGTAGATAGCTTTTTATCAAGCCCTTCCATAGTAAAAAAGCTAAGGATTGACTTTGCAAAAACACAGAAGGATGCATTCATAAAACTAGAAAGCGCCTTAAACATCGGTGATGCTAAAACTGCCCATCGTCTGGCACATAGCTTAAAAGGCTTAGCAGGATTAATTTATGAAAAAAACCTTACAAATTGCGCACAAACAGTTGAAGCCATGCTTAGGGGCAGTGAGATTCCCAAAACTAAGGTTTTTACAGATGCACTATATGATTTAAAGGTCGAGCTTAACCGTGTATTAAGTACAATTTCTTTGATAATTGATACTGCGCCGCTTAATAAAGTTTTTAATAAAGAAAAAGCCGCTCTAGTTTTTGATAAACTGGAACCACTTTTAGCCAAACGCAGCTTTGATGCACACTCTATAGTAGAAGAGCTAAAAATAATACCCGAAACAGATGAGCTTATCTCATTAATAGAAAACTTCGAATTTAGCAAGGCTACACAAATATTAGCTAACGTCCGTAAAAATCTTAAACTTTAATAATCCCGCATGCGTTTCCAAACATCTAAAACCAATTGAATTTTTTTCGTTATGATATTCTGATTCTAACTGCTACTTCAGGGCTCATAAGCCAAGAGAACCGACCCCTGACTTATATTTGGAAATTGACAAAATCTTAGAATGAGTTACATGGTTTTGTCCGAACACCTAATGTATACTATCAACAAGTCAAGAGACACCTCTCTTGTAACCACAATTTTCAACCGGCTCTAACGACAAACGGTAGCCCCGTCCCTGCGGCAACCC
>Ga0123355_10006220_pt1 | contig 17638 bp, 19 predicted proteins | sample TergutEmb28metaG_3_FD_89872 | JGI IMG/M metagenome (GOLD analysis project Ga0123355, IMG submission 89872) | Embiratermes neotenicus P1 segment gut microbial communities from Petit-Saut dam, French Guiana - Emb289 P1 | ecosystem: Host-associated > Arthropoda: Insects > Digestive system > Gut ...
ATAATATCTTCTAACTTACACTTAATTTCATGGCGAGCTATTGTAAGATAATCATTTTTATTTAGATTGCTGTCTTTTGTTACCGGAAAAAACGGCGGATTACAGAGCACTAAATCATATGTTTGTCTTCCGATTTTTTGATGGATGTTGATGATATCATCATTTATGACTGTAATCTGTTCTTCCAAATTATTTAAATCCACACTTCTTTTCGCTAAATCAAAAACATCTTTTTGTATCTCGATTCCGATAATCGGTTGTTTTGTTCTAAGTGTAAGATATAAAGGAATTGGAGCATTACCGGTACATAAATCAATTATTTTTTTAGTTTTAAGATTAATAGTAGCGAAAGATGCCAGAAGCACTGAATCTAATGAGAAATTAAACATATCTGGGTTTTGAATAATCTTTAAGCCTTCATAGCCCATCAAATCATTAGTTATTTCCTTCATTATCTTTAGTATCTTTTTTGTATACGTTAGCTACAACTTCATTACTCTTTCTTCTTTTAAAAGATATGACATCCGCAATTTTATGAAAACTTATTTTATCTTCAGGATATTTAACTTTCAAATTGCCGTTTATTACATCGCTTGAAAGAACTTTGCCTGTGCCTTCTGTTGTTGTTACATAATCACCTAAATCCGGAAAATTAATTCTCATTTCTTTATAGGTTTCATCTTCATAGACAATACAGCACAATAACTTACCGCATGTGCCTGAAATTTTTTGTGGATTTAAAGAAAGGTTTTGGTTTTTAGCCATTTTAATCGAAACATTTTCAAAATCTTTAAGATGAGTTTTACAACACATAACTAAGCCACATGGCCCTAAGCCGCCTAATTGTTTGGCGCTATCTCTTGAACCAATTTGTTTTAACTCAATTCTTGCCTTAAACTCCTCAGCTAATTCCCTAACTAATTGACGAAAATCAACTCTTTCCTGAGCTTCAAATTCAATAACCAATTTACTTCTGTCTAGGGTAAGTTCAGCGCTTATTAATTTCATATCTAAATTATTTGTTTTGATTTTTTCTTTACAGCGAACAAAAATCTCCGGCTCTTCTAAAACATTTTGATTATAAGATTTAATGTCTTTACTATTAGCTAATCTTAAGACTGGCTTTAAATTTGCAATACGTTCTTTTTTCTGCAACTGAAAGATTTCACCAACAACAGTTCCAAGCTCTAAACCCTTTCCGGTCTCAATTACTACAAAATCATTATCAGCTAATTTAAAGTCTAAAGGATTATAATAATGGATTCGATTTTTTGAAAGTTTTACTTTAACTGCGTTCATTATTTTACCCCCTTAACTTCATATACAACTGATCAAAAGATAGTTGACTATTAATATTATAATCGATATTTGCGGAAATTTCTATCAAATAATCAATTTTATTAATAATTTTTTTCTTTGATTCCTTTAGAGAAAGTTTTTTGATAAACTCTTTCTCATGCAAGAAAAATAAATTTTCATATCCGCTCATGCTTTTATAAATATCGATATAAAAGAAATTTAACAAATCAATGAAAAGCCGAAAATAGTCACGGTCTATAAAAATTATATTTTCTATTTCCCGATAAAATTCGAAACTTTCATTGCTTTTTTCCGGTAAAAATTTAACAAAATCCGGAATTTTTTTTAGAATTGATAATTTGATTTCATCATTAACAAATGCTTTCGCATCGTTTATATCTTGGCTAAAACGACTAACAAAACGAGCATTTTCCTCATCAAAACCAAGAATCTTTAAATCATTATATATATCTTCAAAATTCATTTTTTTTAAAGTAAATAGCTGGCATCTTGAAAGAATAGTCGGTAAGATTAGATCAATATTTTCGGTTATCAAAACTCCATATGTTTGTTTTCCAACTGGTTCTTCTAAAAATTTTAGAAGGCTATTAGCTGCTGCAGAACTCATTTTTTCGGCTTTATTAATCGCAAAAATACGAGCTCCTTCTATTAAGGACGCTTTTGTAAATTCTTCCTGGATATTTTGGATTTGTTCTTTTTTAATTGTTGTGCCATCAGGCTCAACTGCTTTGAAATTACTATGATAATTTCCCAGAACTTTTCGACATTCAGAACATTTTAAACAAGGAATATCTGAAATACAATAAAAAAGCATAGTTAAAAATCTAGCTGCCGAAAGTGCGTCAATATTTTTATTTGTTTTAATTAAATACGCATGAGATAGTTTATTATTAATTTTAGCCTTTCGGAAAGATTCAACAATTTCTGGCTGTCTTTCTAAAAAACTAATTAATTTTGCATGATTTTCTTCAATTTTTTTTTCAACATCCGCCTGGAAGTCAGAACCTAAAATATTCATCTAATATCTTTATGACCTCCATTACTATTAAAGCTAATTCTTTATTGCCATCAACTATTTTTATTCGTTCAGGATAAAGCTTGGTAAGCATTAAATAACCCTGATAAACCTTTTGATGAAATTCCATTGTTTCCACATCAAGACGATTAGAATCTCTGTTATTATCTTTAATGCGTTTTAAAGCTACTTCTGGCTTAATATTAATAAACAATGTCAGCCCTGGCATATATTTAAGCGCAAATGAATTTATTTGTCTGATTTCTTCAATGCCTAATTGTCTGGCAACGCCCTGATAAACTAAAGAAGAATCAACATAGCGGTCACAAATTACTATTTTCTCTTCATTTAAGGCTGGTATAACCGTTTTGGATAAGTGCTGCATCCTTGAAGCCGCGTATAATAAAGCTTCACATCGATAATCCATATCTGTATTTTCTTTGTCAAGAATCACATGCCTAATTTGCTCGCTAATATTATCTCCGCCAGGCTCTCTCGTTTTCACATAGCGAAGATTCTTTTCGGCTAAATATTTAATTATTTCTTCAATAATTGTAGTTTTACCGCTTGCTTCTCCACCTTCAAGAGTAATGAAATTTTTATAAGTCATTGAATAAGCCTCCGTAATAAATAATATGGCGCAACTAAAATATAATCTAATTATCATTTATAGTAAATAAAATGAATGTTTCATTTGAATATCTTAGTTTGATATTATTAATATTTTACCACAATTGCGATAAAAATACAACCTTTTGCGTTTACTTTATAATCTTACTCACTTGCTTTAAAGTTATAAATTGGGATTAATCTTGTGATTATTTTTACTGTTGGCTCAATTAATTCCATAATTTCTTTAAAATCTTTATAAGCAAAAGGCGATTCATCAAGTGTATCTTTATTGATGCAAGTAGAAAAAATGCCTTTCATAGTCTCTTGATAATCTTCTAAACTTAATATTTGTTTAGCCTTAGATCTACTGTATAATCTACCAGCCCCGTGAGGCGCAGAATAATTCCAATCTGGATTCCCCTTACCTTCACATAATAATAATCCGTCACGCATATTTAACGGAATGACGAGCATTTCATCTTTTCTAGCAGAAATTGCGCCTTTTCGAAGTATAACTTCTCTGCTGGATAAAAATGTTTCATCATAAGCTGCATTTGGACGATTAATTACTTTGTTTCCAGTTTTATCATAACTCATATCAATATAATTATGGCTTGAAGTAATCTGATCAGTTATTCTGCCATTCATTTTTGAAACAATTATCTCTAACATTGCCTTTCTGTTAACAATAGCGAATTCCTGCATTATATTCATATCATGCAAATAATCAAACATTAAATCCTCTACAAGATAAGCTATATCACTATCTATCGCAACTTTAGATTTATTTTCTTTTAGCCAATTCTCTCTTAAATTTTCCGGAATAGTTTTTAAGGCTTGTTCTTTAAGTTTAGTCATTCTTTGGCTGACTTGTTTTTCAGCTTGAATCTGATAGTATTGCGCTACTCGCCAACCAATATTTCGGCTGCCGCTATGAACGGCTAAATAACCATTATCATAAGCTTCAATGAAATGATTGCCGCCTCCTAATGATCCTAAACTTTTAGTCGCTACTTCTCTTGTTTCTTTTTTAAGTTTATCCCAGCATTTTAATTTGGAAAAATCACGATAGGTTTTTACCTTCTCGTGATGTCTTTTGCCATAAGGAATATATTTTCTAATAACATCATCTAATTCTTCCAATCGTGAATTAAAATCTATATTTGTTTTTATTAGATCTACGCCGCAACCAATGTCTACCCCTACTAAGTTTACACAAATTTTATCGGTTATTTTCATAGTTGTACCAATAACACATCCAGCTCCGGCATGCGCATCAGGCATAATTCGAAGGTTAGCGCCTTCTCCAAGCACACTATTAGCAAGCGTAACTATTTGTCCAAGCGCATCTTCTTCAAGCGTTTTGGCAAAGATTTTAATTTTGCCATATTTTGTGTTCAATTCCATTGCCATAAAATTTTTCCTCTCTTTAACTAATTATCGCCTCTTGATTCAAAATCAGCTTCAATTTGCATTTTCCATTTTGAATCAAGTTTTTCGCTTTTCCTAACTTTTGAAACCGCCTTACTTACTTCTGAATAAAAAAGCTCTACACCTTCACTATCGCATAAAAAATCTACAGCCATTTCTTTTTCAATACCAAATGAAGCCGCTGTTTTTACTGCATCAATATTGGCACCTAAGAATAGGAATTCCCACGAATATTTTTCTTTTTGATGCTCAACCATGCTTTTGACTTTTTCTTGAGTGTATTCATTACTCGCATTTTCCATGCCATCGGTAGTGATAACAAAAATCACTTTACTTGGCCGTTCTTTTTCTTCTGTTTCAGCTAATCTTTTTCCTGTTATCTCTATAGAATTTCCTATCGCATCATATAAAGCTGTTGTACCACGGACAAAATATTCGTTTTTTGTGAGCGGCTTTACTTTTCTGATATCAATTTTATCGTGCAATAATTCATATTCATGATCAAATAACACCGTACTTAAATTTGCTTCTCCACTTTCTTTTTGTTGTTTTTCAATAAAACTATTGTAACCGCCAATTGTATCTCTTTCTAGCCCGCCCATTGATCCACTTCTATCTAATATAAATACTATTTCTGTTAAATTTTTTTTCATTTTGTTTTCTCCTTTTTTAGCAGTCTCGCTGCTCCTGTATAAAATTATAACAAAATGAATAAAGTTAATGGTCGCTTTTGAAGCGACAATTAAAAAGATAAAATTGGTTGTTCAAATGCCTCTAGAGCTTCATTAATATGAAATATATTGAAATCTTGTTCTTCAATAAAATATCTTATAATGAGATCAAATTTACTGCTTAATGATAAAGTAAAGCCGGCTTTTCCTATAAGATCAAGTGCTTTATCAAGTTCAAGATTAAGAGCTATACTAAGAGCAATCGCTGTATTTTTTGATGGTTTATAGTTTTTATCACTACGAATTTTGGAAAATAGTCTTCTATCAATGTTAGCTTTTTTATAGACTTCTGTGTCTTTTAGATTATTTTTATCGATAAGCCTTAATAAAGTTTCTGAAAAAGTTTCTGCCTGTTCTTTGATAACATCATCAAGTGAACGTCGCTCACGCTTTTTTTCCTTTTTCGCTTTAGGTAGAACTTTTTCAAACAACATTTCTTCATCCAAAAAATCTTCTTCTAATAGTTTACTTTCTTGAATAGAATAAGCTTTAAGGGAAAAGTCAAAAGAATCATCAAGTTCTAAAAGTTCTTCTTCGTTAAAATTAGTATCAATGTATTTTGCGATTTTTAATAATTTTTGCCTTAAATCCTGTTCCATATTTTCCTCCCATTTTTTATTTGTGAAAAATCCATCAGATAATTGAATCTAATTAATTTTTTTTATTTTTGTTTTTCGTCCTGGTTTGAGATTTCCGGTTCTTGTAGGTTTTATTACATGTTCTGGTATAGCCCATGTCGTTCCAAACTTCACTGCTCCTTCAATACGACCTTCAATGCACATGCGTTGTACTTGACGAGGAGATACATTCCACTTTTCTGCTGCATTTTCTGCTTTGATATAACCAATCATTAAAATCCTCCGTAGTGATAAATAACTAGTATATATTATAGTCGCTCCATCGACAAAAGTCAAGAAAATAATATCCTAAATAATACTATTATAATTTCTTATAACAACAAAAAGCCACAGAAATAATTTGAAAACTATTCCTATGGCTTTATTTTTATAAAATTATATATTAATCTTCTTTATTAATAACTTTACAGCGAATCATTGCCTGAACTAAAAAGATTAGAAGAATAAATAATACTACAACTAAAATTACGAATGTTGCATTCCACCAACGCCATTCAGCGCGAAAATATTCGATAATATTCTCATAATCTCCTACACAGCTACTTAATAACAAAATTCCAGTTAGCGCTAGTAAGAAACTTATAGAATATTTAATACTTTTTTTCAAATAAATACACCTCAAAATTTTCTTTAAATGGAAATCGATACTTTAGTTTATGATTGGATATTTTTTTTGTTGCATATAAACCTTTATCTTAATTAAATTATATGATAAAGCTCTCTGAAATATGCTTTCATTTTTAATCAAAAATGCTCAACTGTTTAAATTGTTTTTTTCTTCTAAAAACAGTTTTGATATCCTGATGCTTATATAAAATGCCATATTTTTGACATTCAAACGCAAGCACTTCATAAAGTTCTTTTTCTCTAGGACTAGGACAAATATATTTTGATCCGTAAGTTCGGATATATTTTTCTTTAAGTCCCGGAAAACTTTTATCTAAACAAGCATAGAAGTAATCTTCACTACCTTTACGTTTAGTTGTTCCCATGCCAAAACAAATAATAAACTTAACTTTTGCTTGATGTGCTTTAAATATTATTTCTTTAATATTTTCTGGATTATCACAAATAAATGGTAGTACTGGAGCTAACCAAAGACCGGTTGGAACATCCGCATCCGCAAAAGTTCTTAAAACCTCAAAACGTCTTGATGAAAGACAAACATCAGGTTCAAGTAACGAACAAAGCTTATCATCAGCTGTTATTACTGTCATTTGAACAACTGCTTTACTTTCTTTATTAATCGCTTTTATAAGTTCTAGATCTCTTAAAATTAAATCACTCTTTGTAAGTAGAGAAACACCAAATTTGCGCTTTAAAATTACTTCCAACATACCTTCGGTAAGTTTAATTTCTTCTTCTAAAGGAATGTATGGATCACACATTGCTCCTGTAGAAATCATACACCAATGCTTTTTGCGATAAATTTCTTCAGTAAAAATCTTAATACAATCTTTTTTAACTTTAATAGTCTCAAAGTTAGGTTTGTTATAACATTCGCTTCTTGAATCACAATAGATACAATTATGCGTACAACCCCAATAAAGATTTACCGAATTTCCATTTTGGATGATAGATTTAGCCGCAACAAATTCGTATTTCATTTAATTATTTTGCGAACATAATTTTTTCGTTATTAAACATTTTAGACAATAAGAAAACTAATATAACTGTCGCAGCAACATTACTAATAACTGTTACTATAATATTAATTGAATTTACCTCAAGTAAGAAGATACTAATCAGAGCCTGAACAGTATTATATAAAGGAATTAAATATAATAAAGTTTGTGTCTGTGCTCCACTTGAAAACATTGAAGTTATACCTATTAACATAACAAGGAAATAAAGCGGCATTACTAACATTGAAGCTTCTTTAACGCTTTTTGCATAAGTAGAAACAATGGAAATTAAAGCAACAATAACAAATACAGCAGCTACTAGCATTAAGAAAATTAAAGCAAAGTCGCCAACACTATAAATATTCGGGGTATCAGCACCACCCATTAAACGCGGTAGCGAAGCCATAATACCGATAAAACTACTGACTGCACTTAAAAATGCAAGAAAACTTAATCCGAAAACTTTACCAAGAACGAGTTCACTTCTTTTTGCAGGAGTTACTAATAGAGTAGCCATCGATCCACGTTCTTTTTCACCAGCAATTGATTCAGGTCCAATACCCATTGCACCAGCAAACAAGAACATAACAATCAGAAACGGCAACATCATCGCATACATCATACCCACAGCTCTGTCTTCATCAAAAATTGCTCCGCCTCCACCTTCTTCTTGTGGTCGGTTTATTGTAAATGCTACTTGGTAATCCGGAAAGTTGTTTTCATTCTGTGCATGTTGAAATTGCATTAAAAGACTATGAAAGTTATTAAATACCTGAGCAGATTCGTTTTTTAAAGGATTAAAGAACATCTGAACATCAGTTTCTTCAACAGGATATTGAATTTTATTAATAAAATCCTCTTCAAAAATAATTAATAAATCAACTTCCTGATTTCGAATTCTTTCATGATATGTTTTTAATTGTTCACTTGTAAGATTCTGGTCATGCTCAATTAAATTAATTCTATCATTAGTAACATTATCAGGAACTAAATTTAGCTCACCAAATATAGGATTGAATTCAGTAGGTCTATTAACAATAACAACCATTGGTACATAATCTTCTGATGGGTTTAACTGATTTTCCATTACTGTTCCCATTACGGCATAAATCGCAAAAATCATTAATCCTGGTAAAATCAGTACCGAAGCTATCATTCTTTTATCTTTAAAGACACGGTCTAATTCTTTCTTAAAAATAGCTAAAATATGTTTCATTATTCATCACCACGTACTTTCTGAAAAATATCGAAAAATACTGTTTCCAGATCATTTTCGGCACAAACATTTTTTAAAGTATCGCAAAGAGTCATTCTTCCATCAATAATGATTCCGACGCGATCACAAATTTTTTCAATAAGGCTAAAGATATGGGTTGATACAATAATTGTTTTGCCTTCTTGTTTAAGCTCTAATAAATAGTCGGTTACAACCTTAGCTGTTAAAACATCAAGACCATTAGTTGGTTCATCGAAAATGATAATTTTTGGATCATGAATCAAAGAAATTGCTAATGATGCTTTTTGTTTCATACCTGTTGATAACTCCGCTACTTTAACTTCAGCGAATTTGTCAATTCCAAATCTTTCAAAAATATCTTTTTTACGTTTTGCGGCCTGTTCTGGTTCAATACCAAACATTTTAGCAAAAAAATCAAAAAGATAATTTGGCGTAAAAAAGTCTTCTAATTTTAATTCACTTGTTAAAAAGCCAATTTGCTGACGAACTGCTGCCGGTTCATTAACGGCACTTTTACCATTAACGATACAATCACCGTTATTAGGCTTAATTAGTGTTGATAAAATTCTTAATGTCGTTGTTTTTCCGGCTCCATTTGGTCCTAATAACCCGAATATTTCCCCTTCATAGCACGTAAATGATAAATCATCTACTGCCGTCTTTACTTTTTCTTTTGTTCTCCCGATTTTTTGTTGTTTTCGGGAAAGATTGAATTTTTTTGTGAGATTATTTACTACAATTAATTCTTTCATTTTTTTCTCCTTTTATCTATATTTATTTTAAAAAATAAAAACCGGATTATAGTCCTGTTTTATTTTTTTAAATTATTGATCAATTTTTACCGGTAAAATTAAATTTATCAATGATGGATCATTTTCTCCTTTGATGATAAACGGTTTTATTTCACCTGTGAAATTTAAATTGATTTCTGAGGAATTGAAACTTTTTAAAGAATCAACTAAATATTTAGAACTAAACGCAATCTTAATTACAGGTCCATATACAGTATCACAAGGAATTATTTCTTCCAAAGCATCACCAATTTCATTATTAGTTGAAGTAATCTCAACAACATGATCAATGCGCAAATGAAATTTAATAACATTTTGATTCATATCTTTTTCCTTAGAAGCAAACAGACTAACGCGATCTAACGCTGAAATAAGCTCTTCTTTATTGAATTTAACAATTATTGGAAATTCATTTGGAATTAAACGCGTAATATCCGGAAATGCTCCATCTAGTAATCTTGATTGAAAATAAATTTCATCAATTTTAAAAAGTATTTTATTTATTGAAGTATAAATCGATATTTTATCACCAAATGAATCAAGTGATGCGGCTAATAATGCAAAACTTTTTGAAGGAACAGTAATGTTAAATGGTTCTATACTCTCATTTAAAGTTAATGTTTTTTGTGCTAAACGAAAACTATCAGTTGCGGTACATATTAAATTATTTCCATCTGATCTCAAGTTAATACCCGTTATAATTGGTCTTTTTTCATTAATAGCTGCCGCAAAAGCTGTTTCCTTTTGAATGGCCTTAATAGTTTTAGCATCAAGTTCTATTGCTTTATTCTGGTCAACAAAATCAACACGCGGATAATCAAGTACTTCCATTACTCTTAATTTAAACTCTGAACGATCAGCTTTAATAGTTAAGATAGTATCTTCAAATAAAGCAATCTCAATTACACGTGATGTAATTTTTCGAACAATTTCAATAAAGAATGATCCAGGAATTACTACCGCTCCTGTTTCTTTTATGTCGACTGTTTTTTCTTTATTTATAACTGCTTTAACAGCGATATCAGAATTATTAGAAGTTAAAACAATCTTATCAGTTAATACTTCTAGTTTGATTCCCATTAAAATTGGCATTGTATTCTTAACAGGAAGACCTTTTTGAATAATTGTCAGATAATCGGAAAGAATATCTTTTTCGATTGAAAAAATCATTACATTTCTCCTTTTATATTTTATTTATTATTATATTGTTATTATTATGGATAAAAATATTGTGGAAAACTCATTTAAAAACACTAAATTTGTTTTATCTGCATTGAATATTTTACCACATTTTTATCCCAAAAGAAAGATTTTATCAACAATTATTAGTTATATTGCTAATTTTTTTCTAACTAATGCTATCTGCTGTTTCAAATGATCATCATTTTTTAAATCATTATCAATTTTTTCACAAGCCGCAAGCACTGTAGAATGATCGCGTCCGTTGAAAAGTAAGCCAATTTTTTTATAAGGTAAGTTGTAAATATCTTTTAATAGATACATCGCTATATGACGTGGCAATGTAAATTTTGCTAGTCTAGATTTCCCTATTAAATCATTTATAGTAATCCCATATGAAGATGCAACTATACTCTGTACTTTATCATAATTATTTTCATTAAGTTTATCAGATTCTTTTCTGCTTCTTAATAAAGCATCAAGAGCTTCCTGAGCATTATCAATAGTTATATCTTTTTCATAAGCTACACAAAAGAATAAAACCCTTTTTAAAGCTCCTTCCAATTCACGAATATTAGTTTGAAAGGTTCTGGCAATAAACTCAATAACATCTTTTGGAAATGTATTATCATTAGGCGCTTCTTGAAGTAATTTTTTCTCGAGAATCTGAATTCGGTGATTAATATCGGGAGCCTGAATATCTGCAATTAAGCCAGCAGAAAATCTAGAGGTAAGACGAGACATAATATTTGTTAAATCTTGAGCAGGTTTATCAGATGTAATAACGATTTGCTTGTTTGCTTGACAAAGAATATCAAACAGCTTGAAAAACTCCATTTGCGTTTTTTTTGCGTCACCTAGCATTTGTATATCATCAATTAATAAAACATCTAAATCACGGTATTTTTCATTAAAATCTTCCATTCTTTCTTTCTTTAAAAGACTAGTATAATCTTCGATAAAACTATCTGCTTTAATATAAAGAATTTTAGTGTCAATTTTCTGATCAAGAATATAATTTCCAATGGCTTGCATTAAATGGGTTTTACCTAAACCAACATCACCAAATATGTAAAAAGGATTTGCTGTTAAGCCAGGTTGATCAGCTACTTTCATTGCCATTTTAAAAGCAAAATTATTACTTTTCCCAACAACAAAATTATTAAAATTATAGGTTGCATTTAGATTGCCTAGCCGGTATTTATTTTCTAAATTTTTTTCTGGTGCAGTTAGATTTTTAGGATCATCAATCAGTTCTTCTTTAACAACAAATTTAAATTTCATTACATTAGAAGTGTACTTGGTTAAAAGTTCATTAATTTTATTAACATATAGGCGATTGATTCTTGTTTTAATAAACTCATTTTCCACGATTAAATAAATATAACTATTATAAAATTTGTGTATGTTGTTGATATTACTGAATACTTCGCTGAACGTGTTTTCATCAAATGTCTCTTCAAGATCATTTTTAACACTATTCCATAAATTTTGATAAATTTCCATAACTAAACTCCTAACATTGCGTATAAAAATATTAACATAAAAAAAAATAATGTAAATAATAAGTTTTCCACACTTTTTGTGGATAATTCTGTGAAGCAATAAAAACACTACACAATTTATTTGTCGGAAATTGTAAAATACAAGATAGTATAACGAAAATCTTAGTTAAAAGCTAAACAAAAAAGTTCAAAAGTTTTCCACATTTAGCTGAAAAAATATTTCTTTTTCCTATAGTGTTTTGTGGATAAAATAAAAAAGGATTTTTTTCCACATTATTTAATGCTAAAAATGAGGTAGGAAAGACAAAAAATAGTGAAAAAAAATATCTGTGGATAAGTGTGGAAAAGTTATTAAAATTGATTGATCAAAAAGTTAAAAAAGTGGATAAAATGCTAATATTATATTTTAGATAAAACAAAAATATAGTAATTAACTTTTCCACATTGTGAATATAATGGTTCAAAAGTTTTCCACAAAAAAAGAAAAATCTTATTATTTTTGTTATAAAAGGAATATTAAGAAATATAGTCAATCAGAACAAAATAATTATAGAGTTTTTCTTATTATTTAGGTATTTCCTTAATACAAAATAGCTTTTCTTAAGAAAATATTAATTTAGTGTTGACATCTTTTGATAACTGGGGTATAATCTTTAGAGAATTTCATTAGAAAGGTGGCTTATTATGAAAAGAACATATCAGCCTAATAAACGCAAACGACAAACTACTCACGGTTTCCGTGTCCGTATGAAAACTAAGAATGGACGTAACGTTTTAGCTAGACGCCGATTAAGAGGTCGTCACCAGTTAACAGTCTAAATATAAAAATACCTGACCATCCGACTTTATATTTTTGAGCGGATGGTTTTGTTTTTAGGCGGTGGAAATAAACATGAAAAAGATTTACCGAATTAAAAAAAATACGGAAATCGAGGAACTTGTCAAAAAAAAGAAATCAGTTGGTAATAAATATTTTGTTATTTACTATGCACCAAATAAACATGAGCATTTTAGATTTTGCGTATCAGTATCAAAAAAGTATGGTATTGCGGTTGAACGAAATAGAATCAAAAGGCAAATCAGAGCAATTTTAGCCGCCAAAATGAATTATTACGCCAAAACAGACTTTTTAGTGGCGATAAAAGTTTCTTCTAAAGGGCTCTCTTTTGATATGATTGAAGAAAATATAAATTATTTATTAAAAAAAAGCGGAATTATGAGGAGAGAAAAGCATGAAGAATAAAAGAATTTTAGTGATTGCTGCATTAGCAATCTTTATATTATTATTCCTTACAGGTTGTAAAGGTAATACAGAGGATCCGATTACGGAAAATTCGTTCTTTTTAATTAGAGGATTTGCCTGGATTTTTAATTTCTTTGCGGGGTTATTTGGAAATAATTACGGTTTAGGAATTGTTTTTACAACTATTTTAATTAGATTAGTTGCCTGGCCGATTTACGCACAAAGCAATGATATGATGCTAAAAATGCAGTTGATGCAGCCGGATATGGATCGTGTACGAGCAAAATACGCAACAAGAAAAGATCCGGAAAGTCAGCAGAAAATGCAAATGGAAATGATGAAACTTTGGCGCACCTATAAAATAAATCCGATTGGTTGTATATTAATGCAAGCGGCTCAGATGGTAATATTTATTACAATGTTTCAGGTTGTTCGAAGAATCACGATTGAAGGCGGATTATATTCCGATATGAACATGGATTTTTTATGGTGGGATTTATCTTTCCAATATGGTAGAAATGACATTATCTTAACTTTATTAGTCGCAATAGTTATGTTTGGCCAGCAATTCATTAGCCAAAGAAAGCCAAAATACATTAAAAAATATCCGACAAATACCAGTAATCAAACACAAAGTCAACAAAAAATGACAAAAATGATGATGTATTTTATGGTTTTAATGATGGCATTTATTGCTTGGGGAAGTAATGCCTTAGCCTTATACTGGATTGTTGGAACAACGATCTCCATTGGCCAGATTTTAATAGGAAAAAAAATATCAGAAAAGAAATTCTATAAAATGAAAGGTATAATACCAGGTGATAAAAATGTTTAAGCGCATAACTTTTGAGGCAAAAACAGATTTAGAAGCTGAAGTAATCGCAGTAGATCTTTTAAGACTTTCAGCTGATAAAATTACCATTAACGTCTTAGAAGAAAAAGATGGAATCAATGAATACGAAGCTTACGTTGATGTTTTATTAGCTTTAGAAGGTAAAAAATATCTTCAGGCTATTTTCAAAGAACTAACGATTCCTTGTTTAATGGAAGTTAGAACTTTAAATAATCAAACAGAAATATTCTATACAATTAATAGTGAAGAAAACCCACTTTTAATTGGAAAAGACGGTAAAAACTTAGAAGCTTTGCAGATGCTTTTAAAGGCTTATTTAAATGAGTTTGTGTCAGGCAGAATTATGGTTTCAATTGATATTGGCAACTATAAAGAACAAAGGAAACGAAAATTAGAAATGGTCGCGGTTGAAACTGCTCAAAAAGTCCAAAAGACTAAAGTAACCGCGCACTTACAGCCAATGAACTCTTTCGAAAGGCGAATTATTCATAGTCGTCTTACAGATTGGAAAAATATTGAAACGGAATCTAAAGGTGAAGGCGATAAACGTCATATCACGATAAAGTATAAACAGTAATTTGAAAAAAATAATTTTTCGCATTATATTATTTGCTTTATTTATTTCTATTGCTTTATTTTCTATCCGCAGTCATCAAAAAAATCGAGAAATCGAGAGAATGATTACGGTATTTAGAGAAAATCGGGAACTTAATCAAGTAATAAGCAATGAAAAGTTTAAGTATTATCATGTTCCACGTGAAACATTTGATGATGCTTTCTCTGATCCAGAACTGCTTTTTCCCGGACAAAAGGGTGATTTATTAGTTAGTTTGGAGACACCGTTTCCACAAATTCCGATAGTAAACCAGTTATTTCCTTTTTTCTTTGGCGGGCATGCGGCTGTATCTTTTGGCGCAGATATTATTGATATTACCGGCAATTTTTTAAGAACGGATATTAATTATGTCAGGCGCTCAGAGAATGATTTTATCACAAATTACCGCTTAAGAACCTTTATTGGCTTAAGAATTATAAACGCAACGACCGAAGATTTTGAAATTACTAATAATTTTTATAAGGGCAGTATAGGAATGAGATATAATTATTTTTTCCTTTTTGGTCGCAATAGGCGAACATACTGTACTGATTTAATTCGTAAAGCTTGGAATCAGCCCGGTTTAAGCCGAAATTTTCAATTATATAGCCATCGTTTCTTTGTTTCTGTTCAGGATTTAATTCTTTCGCCGGATACAGAAATCTTTATGTTTAAATATGTTGACAGAAACCTTGTGACGCACATTTATTTTTAGTTTTTATAATATTTCGCCATTTAATTTTTGGCGACAAAAATGAGAAATAAAACTTGCCTTTTCGGCAAATATATGATATATTATTCATAATAATAAATTTATGATTAAGACAAGTATGTATGATTTTTTTATCAGAGATTTGGCGAAAGGTGCGAGCCAAAATAAAATTATGCAGAATCTACTTAAGAAAGACACTAATTATGTCCGAGAGGCCTCCGTTAAAGGCTTAAAGCTGGAATTAATCCAGGAAAAAAGGTGGCACCGCGAAGTAATTCGCCCTTTAAAATAAAAGGGGCTTTTTTTATTTTTAAGAAAGGATGAATAGATATGATTGATATTAAAAAAATTAGAGAAAATGTTGAGGAAGTAATTCATGACTTAAATAAAAGAGGCGATGATTTTTCACATTTAAAAGAAATAATTACTTTAGATCAAAATCGAAGAGATATAATTCAAAAAGCTGAGGAACTAAAGGCGCTTCGTAACGAAAAATCCAAAGAAATTGGTATTTTAAAACGAGAAAAAAAGGATATCAACAGCTTAATGCAAAGTATAGCTAATATTGGCGATGAAATCAAACTTTATGATGAAAAGATTGCTTTAATTGATACTAAGATATTTGATGTGCTTGCTTCAACTCCAAATATTCCGCACGAAAGCTTGAAAGTCGGCAAAGATGAAACAGAAAATCGTATTGTAAATACAGTTGGAAAACCAACGACATTTAATTTTCCGGTTAAAGATCACACAGAGTTAGGGGAAAACCTCGATATTCTTGATTTTGAGCGCGCAGTTAAAATTAGCGGTCCACGTTTTGTTGTTTATAAAGGCTTAGGGGCTAGACTGGAAAGAAGCTTAATTCAGTTTATGATTGATCTTCATACCTTTGAACATGGCTATAAAGAAATAATTCCACCTTATCTAGTAAATAAACAATCAATGTTTGCGACAGGCCAGTTTCCTAAGTTCGCCGAAGATTCTTTTCAGGTTACCGGAGAAAATGGTTATCTATTAAATCCAACTGCTGAGGTTCCTACAATTAATATGTATCGTGATGAAATAATTGATGGTGATAAATTGCCATTACATTTTGTTAGTTTTACAACGGCATTTAGAAAAGAAGCCGGATCTGCCGGAAGAGACACTAAAGGCATTTTAAGGCAACATCAATTTAATAAAGTAGAATTAATTAAGATTACAAAGCCTGAAGAATCGTTTAAAGAATTAGAAGCAATGCTAAGAAATTCAGAAAAAGTTTTAAAATTACTAGGAATTCCTTATCGCATAGTAGAACTTTGTACAGGTGATTTAGGATTTGCGATGACAAAAACTTATGATCTTGAAGTTTGGATTCCTTCACAAAATACTTATCGGGAAATTGCGAGTATATCTAATGCAGGTGATTTTCAGGCAAGAAGAGGAAATATTCGTTTCAAAAGAACAAAAGAAAGTAAAACAGAATACGTTCATACTTTAAATGGCTCAGGACTTGCGGTAGGAAGAACAGTTATTGCGATAATGGAAAACTATCAGAATGAAGATGGGACTATTCGAATACCTGAAGTTTTAAGACATTATATGAAAGTCGATAAAATCACATAATTTACCACAATTTCTCGATATTTTTACGACATTCTTTTTATATAATATAGTTAACATCAAAAAGTAAAAAGACCATAGCACGACTTTTTATGATGTAATTGCGGATAAAAGCACCTTTAAATGGTGTTTTTTGTTGCAATTCTAAAATTTTAAGTAAAATTTAACATTGAATTTTATATAAAAAATATGTTATAATTAATATAATAAAAGAGATTTCGCAAGTATTTTAATTATTTAGTAAGAAAAAGCCTCTAAAGGAAAGATTTTAGAATTATGAAATGCCTAATTATTGTTGGACAAACATCAAAAAGGTTAAAATTTAAAACTTTTTTGACATTTTGTTTATATAATGGAATTGTAGTCCAAAATAAATTAGCAAATAAAGGAGATATGTTATGAGAAGAAGAATGTCATCGTCTCGCCGCAAAGTAGCACGTAGAGTAGCTTTAGGAGCTGTCGTTGGGGGAAGCATGAGACGTAGGCGCAGAAGACGAGCAAGAAGAGCTGGGCAAGGTGCAGGAGGAGTTCTGTTATTATTTATTAGCG
>Ga0123355_10006221_pt1 | contig 17638 bp, 11 predicted proteins | sample TergutEmb28metaG_3_FD_89872 | JGI IMG/M metagenome (GOLD analysis project Ga0123355, IMG submission 89872) | Embiratermes neotenicus P1 segment gut microbial communities from Petit-Saut dam, French Guiana - Emb289 P1 | ecosystem: Host-associated > Arthropoda: Insects > Digestive system > Gut ...
GACAGGCCAATTTTTATAGAGGAGAATGTCATTGGTTGTTCGGACTTGTCGGTTCTTTGCATATCTTGCGTATTTTGCAATTCTTGCATTTCATGCAGCTCTTGCATTTGCCTCACTCCTCGATACTATATAAAACTGTATTAAATTGTATAACCTAAATCAAGTCTTCGTCCGGAAGAACAAAGTCTTCCAGTTGAATGTCCGGAAGGTCAATTGGAAGGTCAATGTCAATATCGCTAAAATCATCTACTGGGGTAATACCTACAGATGCATCGCCATCCATTACTTCTCCAAAGTCTTCCAAATCTATCTCAAGCTCCAAGCCTGGGTTGGCGTCATCTTCAAAGCTGGACAAACGGCGTATGAACCCATGGTCTGTGTCAGACTCCAAACCTTCAAGATTTAGGTCAACAGGGGCAATATCGCCTTCTTCAACAGATTCTTTAATTTCAACCTCTGCATCGTCATCTCCTAAAACTTTAACATCCAGACACAGTGCCTGCAACTCTTTCAACAATACTTTAAATGACTCCGGTACTCCTGGTTCGGGGATATTTTCGCCTTTTACAATGGCTTCATAAGTTTTTACACGGCCGACAATATCATCGGATTTTACAGTCAAAATTTCCTGCAACGTGTAACTTGCGCCATATGCTTCAAGTGCCCATACTTCCATTTCACCAAAGCGTTGGCCACCAAACTGAGCTTTACCACCAAGAGGTTGCTGGGTAACAAGGGAATATGGCCCTGTGGAGCGGGCGTGGATTTTATCGTCTACTAAGTGGTGGAGCTTTAAATAATGCATGAAACCTACAGTAATTGGGTTGTCGAACTCTTCTCCTGTACGGCCGTCACGCACCTTAATTTTTCCACTACGGTTTATTGGCACACCTTGCCATTCTTCACGTTTGGTTTCGTAGCTGGCTTCTAGATCTGTAAAAATTTCAGTGTCTAAAATATCTCTCCACTTGGCTTCAAACTCACTCCATTCAAGGTTTACATAGTCGTTTGCTAAGTCCAAAGTGTTCATAATATCAATTTCGTTTGCCCCGTCAAAAACAGGGGTTGAGGCCTTCCAGCCTAAACATTTTGCAGCCAAGCCCAAGTGAACTTCCAACACCTGTCCAATGTTCATGCGGCTTGGTACACCCAGTGGGTTAAGAACGATGTCTAGCGGGCGACCGTTTGGCAGAAATGGCATATCCTCTACAGGCAATACCTTGGCTATAACGCCTTTATTACCATGGCGGCCTGCCATTTTATCTCCTACAGAAATTTTACGTTTCTGGGCGATATATACACGCACAAGCTGGTTAACGCCCGGGGGTAATTCATCTCTTTTAGTGCCTGGTGCCAGATCTGCACGATTGTCTCTGGTGAAAACTTTTACATCTACAACTATACCGCTCTCACCATGCGGAACACGTAAACTTGTGTCACGTACCTCGCGAGCTTTTTCGCCAAAAATTGCACGCAATAAACGTTCTTCTGCTGTAAGTTCTGTTTCACCTTTTGGGGTAACTTTGCCTACAAGAATATCACCAGGGCCAACCTCAGCACCTATGCGGATTACACCGTCTTCATCCAAATCCGTCATAGCATCTTCCCCAACATTGGGGATGTCACGTGTAATTTCTTCAGGACCTAATTTTGTGTCTCGCGCTTCTGCTTCGTATTCTTCTATATGAATAGACGTATAGATATCGTCTCGCACCAATGTCTCACTTAAAAGAATTGCATCCTCGTAGTTATAACCTTCCCATGCCATAAAGCCGATAAGAGGGTTTTTGCCAAGTGCCAACTCGCCCATGTCTGTAGATGGGCCGTCTGCAATAACTTCCCCGGCTATTATTTCCTGACCTTTTTTAACAATTGGCCGCTGGTTTACGCATGTACCTTGGTTGGAGCGCATAAACTTTGTTAGCTTATAAATATCTTTTACTCCACTTTCGTTACGTACTGTAATATGACTGGACGCAACTTCCACAACTGTACCTGCGGTATGAGCAATTACAACAACACCGGAGTCTAATGCGGCCTTGTATTCCATACCCGTACCAACTGTTGGAGCTTCCGCTATCATAAGAGGAACGGCTTGCCTTTGCATGTTAGAACCCATTAGCGCACGAGACACATCATCATTTTCCAAGAATGGGATAAGGGCTGTTGCCACGGAAACAATTTGTTTTGGTGAAACGTCCATGAGGTCTATACGATCGCGGTCGAATTCTTGAATCTCGTCACGGAAGCGACCTGCAACACGACGGTTTACAAAGTGGCCACTTTCTGTAAGAGGTTCGTTTGCCTGTGCAATAATATAATTTTCTTCTTCGTCCGCTGTTACATATATAAACTCGTTTGTTACAATCGGCTCCTTACCTTTTTCGTGAACAACATAGCGATACGGGGCTTCTATAAAGCCGTATTCGTTAATGCGAGCATAGGTTGCAAGAGAATTGATAAGACCAATGTTTGGCCCTTCAGGTGTTTCGATGGGGCACATACGCCCATAGTGAGAGCTATGAACGTCACGCACCTCAAAACCTGCACGATCACGGCTAAGGCCGCCAGGGCCAAGAGCTGATAAACGGCGTTTATGAGAAAGTTCATCCAGCGGGTTAACTTGCCCCATAAATTGAGATAGCTGGGAAGAACCAAAAAATTCCTTTATTGCAGCGGTTACAGGGCGTATATTTATTAGTGCTTGTGGGGTTACTATATCCATGTCTTGTACGTTCATGCGCTCTTTAACAACGCGCTCCATACGGGTAAGGCCTATCCGGAACTGATTTTGTAAAAGCTCACCTACGGCGCGTATGCGGCGGTTACCCAAGTGATCAATATCATCTGCATTACCAATACCCGCATCTATACCAATAGCGTAACTTATAGCCGCCATAATGTCACAAAATATAACCGTCTTAGGCAATAATTTATTCATGTGTTGCTTGATTTTGCTTGTTAATTCCTCTGTATCGGAAGCTTCCAGCAATGCTTTTAGTGCCGGATAGTATACACGTTCTTTAATTTCAAAATCCTCTGCTGTTAGACCAAATGGCTCAAGATAAGGGTCGATATCTACTACCATATTGCTTAAAACACGAACAGAACGGTCTTCGAAAACAACGTCTACATGCGGGCAGGCTGAATCTTGGATATGATCCGCCATTGCTCCAGTAATTTGTGTCCCTGCTTCGTATAATATCTCGCCTGTGTTGGGACATACAACGCTTTCTGCCAACGTAAAACCAAGCACACGTGACCGTAATGCTAGCTTTTTGTTAAACTTATAACGCCCTACTTTTGCAAGGTCGTATCTTTTAGGGTCGTAAAACATGTTTTTTAGTAATGAGTCTGCGCCTTCTACCGTTGGCGGTTCACCTGGGCGGAGACGTTTATATGCTTCTACCAAGCCCTCTTCATAGGACTTAGCTATATCTTTTTCTATTGTTGCAAGGATTTTTGGGTCTTCACCAAACTTAGCCAGAATTTCTTCGTCCGTACCTATACCAAAAGAGCGCATCAACACTGTAACGGGCACTTTGCGGGTACGGTCTATGCGTACGTAAAGCACGTCATTAGAGTCTGAATCGAACTCTAACCATGCGCCGCGGTTTGGGATAATATTTGCGGAAATTAACATTTTGCCAACCTTGTCGTGGTCCACACTATAATAAATACCAGGAGAACGCATTAACTGACTAACGATAACACGTTCTGCACCATTGATAATGAAAGTTCCGTTTTCTGTCATAAGAGGGAAATCACCCATGAAAATGTCCTGCTCTTTAATTTCGTCAACTTCTTTGTTATGAAGACGGCATTTTACACGCAAACTAGCGGCATACGTTGCATCCCGCTCCTTACATTCTTCTATGGTGTATTTGGGCTTGTTGTCTAATGACAGGTCTATGAGATCCAGAACTAAGTTCCCGCTAAAATCTGTAATGGGGGATATGTCCTTAAAAACCTCTCGAAGTCCTTCTGTGGTAAACCATTGGTAACTCTTTTTTTGTACCTCGATAAGATTTGGAATATCCAAAACTTCTGCAATACGTGAATACGTAGCCCTTTTTGGGCCCGGGCCTTTGGTTGGACGCACCCTGTTTTTTTCCACCGTAACACTCCCTTTGATATTTTGCTAGGAAATTAGTCTGTACGAAATGTGCGGCGTAGCCGCCTCATGATGTATAGCGGTTTAAGTGTACATGTGACTTCTTGCATAACTTCATTTGCTATGACAACTCCACAGATATTTGTAGGGACTGTCATCGTTAATGTCTGTATTAGGCAACAAGTCTATTTATAAAATCTAATTTAAACCGTATAAAATGCACAGTTTAACGTTGATTTTGTAGTCTGGGAAAAATTTTTGTTGATATTTGTTTTGTCATGTGTTAACCTGACTCTATCTTAGACATATTCATATTACAAATTGCGATTCAGTTATATAAATTAACACAATGGCTTTTTATTGTCAACCCCTTGTACATATTTTATTTTTGTTTATATAAGCCAAATGAAGGGTGATAGGTATGGAAAGAAACGGACACTGAGCTTTAATTTATTGGAGTTCGGTTTTTTTGTGCGCTAATAAATTGCCCGGTGCGAAATGCATAGCAAAGCAACTTTTCATGTGCTACTCTTCTATGTAGTTGCTTTGTAATATTTTGAACGGAGATAAGAATTGGAGAGTATAGAGCGTGAGAACGGTTAAACATGAAATATTAAACATACAAAAACATTCTATCGCCTGGGAGATGGGAATTACCTGCGGCGATTTTTTACTGTCCATTAATGGGGAAGAAGTTCGAGATGTGCTGGACTACCGCTTTCGCATCCAAGAAGATCAGCTTCTTGTAGAAGTAGAAAAATCCAACGGTGAAATTTGGGAGCTTGACATAGAAAAAGACCCAGATGATGATTTGGGCATCGAGTTTAAACAATCTTTGATGTCGCACACAAAACGATGTGGCAACACGTGTGTATTTTGCTTTGTAGATCAACAGCCAAAAGGGCTACGCCCGTCTCTTTATATAAAGGATGATGACCCAAGGCTTTCTTTTCTACTGGGCAATTATGTAACACTTACTAACTTAGATGGAGATGAAATCAAGCGGCTTGCAGGGTACCATCTTTCCCCTTTACGCATATCTGTACATGCCGCAGACTTGGATTTGCGTGAAAAAATGATGGGTACGAAGAAGGCCCATAATTTGTATGATGCGCTAGAGGCTTTCAACCAAGCCGGAGTGGATATGCATTTTCAGGTTGTGCTATGTAAGGGTGTAAATGATGGGGCGCAACTTGTTTATACGATTCAGAAGCTTATGAGTATAAGGCCCGGTGCAAAAAGCCTAGCCATTGTTCCTGCCGGGTTAACACGGCACAGGGAGGGGCTTTTTCCGCTGGAGCTATTCAACAAAGAAGATGCACGAGAGGTTATTAAGTTGGTAGAAAAATTTTGTTATGGGATGAGCAATACCACTTGCAGTATGCAAGACTCTTTACCCACACACGCCGACAAACACTCTACAGAAAATTTAAATAGCAATGATCTCTTATCTGTTGGCTCCCAAATTGGACCAGTTGAAAATTTGTCACACCATTACAGTGAACGAGAAACACCTTCCGCAACGCAATTTGTTTATTTGTCTGATGAGTGGTACATTTTAGCCGAGCTGCCACTACCGGAATACAATCAATACGGCCACTTTCCCCAACTAGATAATGGTGTTGGGGTTTTGCGGTTGTTTGAGCATGAGTTTATTGCGGGCATTTACTCTTTCACAGGTGCTGACCGTGCAAAGGCATGCTTACGCAAGCAAAAGTCTCTAGGCTTTTTTAATAGAGTACTACTTAAACTTATATGTCGGAAAAAACAGCTTTCTTCCCCGCAAAACGTTGCCATTGTAACAGGCACAGCCGCAGAGGATTTTATGAAAAGCATTGCAGACAAATTTATGAAAAAACACCCTCTTATTGAAATTAGAGTTCACGCGATACAAAACAAGTTTTTTGGCCATACTGTAACCGTTAGTGGGCTGATAACTGGGCAGGATGTTATAAAACAGTTAAGCGGCAAATTAGATAACACAGATGTTGTGTTTTTGTCGGAAAATGCCTTTCGTGCAGGTGGAAAACAAAAAATAATGCTAGATGGCGTAACCCGTGCAGAACTTGAAAAAAGACTTGGCATTACAGTGATGATAGGCAGCACAAATGGCAGAGCATTTTACAAACAGCTTACCAAATTTCTTTGCTAAGCCAAAGTAAAGTACTTGAAAATGACAACATTTAGCCACAACATACGCCCATGTGTTTGACGTAAACATTTCACGGCCCGCATATTGACGCAATGCTTAACTGGTGATAGACTTGATTTCACTAAGACTATGTCTTAGATTTCTGCAAAAACATTGCAGTTAATATTACATAAATAAAGGGTGCATAAAATGCAAAAAAACAGAGTTCTAAGCTTTGTACTAGCTTTTATACTAGCCATTAGCCTTGTTGCTATTCCGGCAACTTTAGTAGCGGGGGGCGGCTATCACACCACAGAATGCGAAGCCAATACTCCTTACCCAACACTCCTTCCTCCGCCCCCACCGCCCCTCACTGTGGAAACAGAGCAGGAGTGGGAACTTCCACCTGGGAGGTTTTATACCGGCAGGGCACTGGGGCTTCATGAATACAAAGGTGCAGAGCATTCTACCGCATTTATAACATCTCAAGTAGTGAGTGTTTTGGAAGACCATGGAGACTGGCTACTGATAAGTACATGGCTTGGCCCAAGATGGATATACTTAAATTATATCCCCTCCACAAACTCGCTGGACGAATTACTTAGACGTTTCCCAAACACTGCGGTATTTTACAAAAATATAGAAACCGGCTTTACTTACCGCTGGAATGCGGACAGAGTGTTTTTTGGGGCAAGTATATCAAAAGCATCTTTCGCATTATATATATACAAACGGGCTGAGCAAGGAGAGTTTAACCTAGACCGCCCCATAACTTTTACCCAGCAGGACTGGCATGGCGGTTCCGGCGTTATAAGGCACAGATACACTATTGGCAGAACCTTTACCACACGCAGGGTATTGGAGCTTAATTTATACGAAAGCGACAATACCGCAACAAACATGCTGCGCCGCACCTTCGGAATTGCTGGCTACAGGCAATTTGTAGCAGACCTTGGGGGCAACCCAAGGTTTGTAAATGACAGAATATTCAACTCCCGGCTTACAGCCAATGAAGTTGGACGGTTTGCAGTTGCAATATGGGATTACTTAGAGTCTGACGGGCAATACAGTAACGAATTTCGCAATGCACTACTAAACAACCAGTTCCCATTTATAGTATCCGACTACCCTATAGCAAGTAAAACCGGATGGACAGCACCAACAGCATGGCACGATATGGCTATCGTGTATGCACCTTCCCCTTACATTTTGGTTATTATGTCTGCACGGGCAGGGTGGACAGCGGCAGATTACCGAGATTTTGCGGAAATATCTATGGCATTTCAAACATTTAATGATAGGTGGTTTTCATAATGAAAAAATTTGTATTAACTACATGTTTTGCGGTAATTGTTGTACTGGCGTTTTTCACCACAACAGTAGAGGCAAATACACCAGACGTAGCAGCACCAATTGCCGTTGTCATGTGTTTCGAAACCGGTGACATTTTATATGAAAGAAACATGAACCAACGCTGGATACCCGCAAGCATGACAAAAATCATGACAGCCTATATCACGTACCAAGAAATAGGAGCGGGCAATATTAACCTAAACACAGAAATTCGTGTTAGTGCAAATGCCGCAACTTTTTCTCAAAACAGAAGAATTGAAGGCTCTTTTGTGCCCCTACAGCAAGGTGCATATATAACAGTGGACACACTTTTACAATTACTGATGCTACCTTCTGGCAATGCTGCCGCAGTTGTACTTGCAGAGCATATCTCCGGTACGGAAGCCGCTTTTGTAGAGCGCATGAACGAGACGGCTTATGAGCTTGGCATGTATTCGTCCTTTACTAACTCTCATGGAGCAATTGCGCACCATTCAAATGCGTACTCTATCGCAACTCTTATCAGGGCGTTTATACAGCAGTATCCGGATATTTTACGAATTACATCTATGCCGTCTATGCGGTTTGGTGGTACAACTTACAACAACACAAACAGGCTACTAAGCACCCATTATTTCCGAGATGCAGATGGCTTTAAAACAGGCACAATCCGCGCTTCCGGCTGGGGGCATTCCACCACTGCAGAACGCAACGGCCGCCGCGTTATTGCAGTTGTAATGAATACTGCCAACAATGACGCAAGACAAAACCAAAGCCGTGTACTGCTACAGTTCGGCTTCGACGAACTGGCCCGCAGAGACGCTGCTGCCGCCGCAAGGGTAAGAGTTTTCCATGCAGGCAGAGTTATCCCGCTGGATAACCCCGCCGTAGTAAACAACGGGCAGTTGTTCCTTCCTTTGGGCGATGTTTTCCGCCCACTAGGCTTTAGGTTGAGCTGGGACGGAGTATACCGTGTAGTAACCATAACAGATAGCGAGAATGATGGCAGCCATATTACTTTGTTCATAGACAGACCCACAGCATTTGTTAGAGGAGCACCTTTAACACTTCGCATAGCAGCAAAAATGGTAGATAACAGGGTGTATGTGCCCCTTCAATTTATAGAAGCAGTTACTGGAACTACGGCAACTTGGGACAATGCAACAGGAGTTGTGCAATTTAATAACTAGGGGGCAGATATGCGTCGTAGAAACGAACGGTATCTAATAAAACATGTAAATAAAAAAAGCGGCGGGGACATTGCCAAAGTAATATCACTTGTAGTGGTTTTGATGTTGTTTGTTAGTGTAATTTTATGGTATATCGGTAGCGTTGTTAACTCCGAGGAGAGGAGCTTTTTCCCCAGTATATCAAGAAATGATACAACCGACGACGAGATTAGTATATACAATCATGAAGAAATCCCTTACGAACCTGCGGAAAATGTCACGCCCGATGTTGCTTTAGTCGGAATAAACTATCTGGAATATGGCAACATGTTTGAGCTCCCTTTAAACGGCGCAACAGGCTGGGCTGCTACACGCCTTCCTGTGCGGGCAGAAGCTAGCTCAAGTGCTCAGACCCTTGTAAGCATAGAAGCTGGGCGCGGCTTTACTATATTAGAAAGCTCCGGCAATTGGTGGTATGTAGACCTTAACGACGGCCAGACCGGCTGGGTAGACAACAGGGGTTGTTTTATTAACCTGCCGGATATTATTCCGTCCATGGTATTCCAAAATACCAATGCGTCAGGCTCCATCATGGTGTCTTTAGGCTACACAATTCCGGGAATAACTGGGGAAGTTATGTACAATGCACGTGCATTTAATTACCGCCTTAATCGCGAAGAATACATCGTTCCCGGCATGTATTCCCTTGCAAGAAGCCTTTTTGTGGCACAACAAGCCGCACGAGAGAACGGCAACACTCTTATTATAAACGAAGTCTTCCGCCCAAGAGCCACACAATCTGCTGTAGTTCAGGGCATGAATAGCCTAATGGCACAAAATTCGGACGTTCATTCTGCCATAACATCTTCGCCATGGAACCTCGGCTGGTTTATTTCTACAGGAACATCAAACCACCAGCGAGGAGCAGCGGTAGATGCAAGTATTGGAATGATACGCACTTACGAGTATAGGCAAACAGGGGATTTTATCTACAGGCATGTTCTTGGGTTTAGGGAACATATTATGCCAACCTGTATGCACGAACTTAGCCCAAGAGCCGCCATTTTCAACTCACCAAGGACTATTACCGCCGCTCAAATGTTAGACTCAAATACTGTATTTAACGATAATGTTACACCAGGTGTGCGTCACTTACAACGTGCTTTTGGGGCTGCTGGGTTTACACCGCTTGCTTCCGAATGGTGGCACTTTAACCATGCCGATAGTATTACCACTGCCAACTCTATGAGTATTACAGGCAACTTTTTTACAGAAACTATTTATAGCCGCCCGCCGATTATACAGGAGTAAGATAAGATACACTTTTCTAGTAGACAAAAAACCAGTTGGTTACTGATAGTAACCAACTGACGCTTTCATGAATGGATAGGAGAGCAATTAAGACATGGTATTTTCGAGCTTAACGTTTATTATACTGTTTTTACCGGTTTTTCTGCTTGTATATTTTTGTGTACCTAAACGCTATTTAAAAGTGCGCAACTTAGTATTACTTGCATTCTCTTTGCTTTTTTATGCCGCAGGGGAACCGGTATGGGTTGTTCTGCTAATTTTCTCTGCTTCTTGCGACTGTTTAATTGGCCTGTTTATGGAAAAATACCAAGGCCGGTGGCAGTCGAAGGTTTTACTTGTCCTATCCATGTGCTGCAGTTTGGGGCTATTGGTAATTTTCAAATACTCCGAATTTTTGCTGGGGATTGTAGGGGTACATATTACATTTGCACCTGTTTTACCAATAGGGATCTCTTTTTATACGTTCCAGACGATGTCTTACTCCATTGATGTTTACCGTGGTAAAATAAAGGCACAGCGTAGCCCAATTGCATTTTTAACATATGTTGCCATGTTCCCGCCGCTTATTGCAGGCCCAATTATCCGCTATGCAGATGTGGAGAAAATGCTTACGAAGCGTAAGACAAGCATTGAAGGTATAAGCGCAGGCATTTCCCGTTTTGTTATGGGGCTTGGTAAAAAAGTTATTTTTGCCAACCACGCAGGGCTTGTTGCCAACGAGCTGCTGGGGGCATATAACGCATCTACCCAAGCAGTGTGGCTGGGGTCTATCATGTTTATGTTCCAGATATATTTCGACTTTTCCGGTTATTCGGATATGGCAATTGGCCTTGGTAAAATTATAGGTTTTGAATTTAAGGAAAATTTTGATTACCCGTACACTTCAAAATCCATAACGGAGTTTTGGCGGCGATGGCATATTTCTTTAGGTTATTTCTTCCGAGATTACTTATATATCCCGCTTGGAGGCAATAGGAAGCGTGCAGTTTTTAACATTATGTTTGTGTGGATGGTTACGGGGCTATGGCACGGTGCATCCATCAACTTTGTAATGTGGGGGCTGTATTTCGGTGTAATTTTACTGGTAGAGAAGTATTTCCTGCGCAATATTTTGCAAAAATTGCCCAGATTTTTCTCTCATGTTTACTGCTTGTTTATTGTGCTGTTTGGGTGGATTATTTTCTACTTTACGGACTTGGGGCAGTTAACTGCATTTTCCGCACGCTTTTTTGGTGCTGGTGGCTTTTTAACCGACTACAGAGCTACGGAATTATTGCTTGCAAACCTTTGGATACTGCCAATTTTTGCAATATTTTCTACCAGAGGACCTATGCGGTTGTTGGAATATGTAAAGGTAAAGCTGCCTGTTTCCGAAGCTGTGTTTAATTTTGCGATTTTGGGTGTTTGTTTTGTGCTTTTAATTGGGCAAACTTTTAGTCCATTTATTTATTTTAGGTTTTAGGGTGAGTTTATGCAGAGTAAATTAAACATTACATTTTCTATTATAGCCCTTGCTATTTTAACGCTTTTCGTTCTTGTACTGCCTCCCGACCCGGAGGCAGAAGTTTTCGAAAACCGTGCTATGCAGAGCTTCCCGGCGTTTTCGCCGGGCAATGTGATTAATGGATATTTCTTTAAAGGGCTGGAGTCGTACTTGCTGGATAATACAGCTTTCCGTACAAGATTTCTTACATTCTCCAACATTGTAGAGCACTCCTACGGCTTAAACCTTGCAGGCGGCGCAATGATGGTAGATTTTTCTTCCGAAGATTTAGGCATTGGCCTTACTCCACTAGAAGAAGAATTCTTGTTTGTACCTCCTACAGAAGAAGAAATTGCCCAGGGTGCTGTACCGCTTCACAATCTTAGGGTTGGACTCGTAGATCCGTCACAACCATTTAGCATAGACAGGCTATTCCACGAAGAAGCAGTCTTCTATCTGCGCTACAGGGAAAACGCAGACCTTGCCATGCGTTATGCACAGGTACTAAACGCACACCACGCTATTCTACCGGACAATGTACGGATGTTCTCCATGCTTGCCCCTGTAAAAGTGGAGTTTATGGGGCAAAGGTATGCTGCAGTGAACTCTCCACAAGCTGAAACTATAACTTTAGTAAACAGCCTTCTGGACGACGGAATCATAACCGTAGACACCCACACAATTTTAGCAGAAAACGCAGAACAATACATTTTCTTCCGCCTAGACCATCACTGGACAGCGCTTGGCGCATATTTTGCTTACCTAGCCTTTGCAGAAGTAGCAGGCTTTGCACCAATTACAATTGAAAATTATGTAGAATATGCCATAGACGGTTTTGTTGGCTCTTTAGCGGTAGGTACCCGCAACAGAACCGTCCTTGCCCACCCTGACACAATTTATTTTTACAGGTTAAACGATGGTACAACTTTTTCCATGGATATGTTCACTATTCCAGTGGACTTGGCAGATGCCTGTTACAGAGTTTTCCTTGGTGGAGACCGTGCGTTTTTTTACTTTACATCTTCTAACACAAATGGGCGCACACTAGTGGTTGTGAAGGACTCTTTTGCCAACGCACTTGTACCGTGGATTGCGCCACACTACGAGACAATTGTTATGGTTGACCCACGGCAGTTTGTAGGCAGTATTTCAGATTTAATCAGCCAGTGGGAGTTTGAAAATGTGGATTTATTGTTTGTTAATTATATGCCCGCTACTACAATGGCGGATTTGATCGAGCAAATTTATAATGTAAGGTGAGATTATTATGGGAAATAATGAGCTAAACAACGCGAACCCAATAGCGGACGAGCCAAAAGCTGTGCCAGAAAGCAAACCTGAAACCCCCAAAATACCTGTTTTTACAGTTATTGTGCTGTCTGTTTTGTGTGTACTTTCCCTTGGTACAGGGGTTTATTACTGGTACACTAATTATTTTCGCGATCCAGGCCCAGAAGAAGTAACGCCTGCACATGTGGAAATACAAACACTCACGCCCATAACCGCAGATATTATAGTTGAAGAACCAACTGGCTATGAATATTACACGAATGATATAGAGGAATACCCAGACGAGCCAGAAGCCTCTTTCATGCCACCCCGGCCGGTACTTGACCCAAGGCCGCAGTTTGTTGCCCTTTGGGAGCAGTTTGACAATACGGACATTGTGGGCCACTTATTTATAGAAGGCACAGACCTTAATGTTTACGTGGTGCAAGGTGAAGACAACCACTTCTATACAAACCATGACATTTACCGCAACCCATCGGAAAATGGCTGGGTTTTCCTGGACTACGAAGTGGATATTCATTTGGACTGGGAGCTTAATATTGTTATTCATGGCTACGGCGGCAGTGCATTGCAGCAGATGCTTCATCAATATTTCGATTATGAATTTTTTCTAGTTAACCCACTAATTATATTTAACACACAATATGCAGAATATGAATGGGAGATTTTCTCCTTTTATGTAGCTCCCATGACCTTCCCGTTTGCACAGGTTTACCATGATTTTGAAATATGGGGAGATATGGTTGAAATGTTTACTCTGGCATCATTGTACAATACCAGGCTAGATGTGACGGAATACGACCAAATTTTAACTCTTGCCACCCCTACCAGCACCAGTGCGGATTTGTTTTATGTTTTGCAGGCACGGTTGTTGAGGCACATTACTTCATAGGGAGTGGTTTAATGCTCCAGTTCTGTATATCTCAACAAAGTAACGAAACGCCGTTTATATTCCCCTCAACAGGCATTTCTGTATATTCGTTCGAAGAAGCGGTGTACCACGTTTTCCACTACTGGCGGGAATCTGCAGACAATTTTCTTTCGGAGGCAATGATAACGTGGGTGTCTGAACTTGGCTTGTCTTTTATTGCATCCAAAATGAAAGAGATTGTAAAGGAAAAGAGCTTCTCCACCCGTATTTTAGATTTTTTGCAACTGATAGAATATTTTGAACCCAGTGAACTTGCAAACCTGCATTCTACCCTAAAAACATGGGAGCAACGCCGGGAATGGGAGCAGTTAAAGGAACGTGCAGACTTTCTTGTAGAACGAGGAGAACCATCTAAAGCATTGCCATTTTACAGACAAGCACTACAATTAGAAGAAAATGCAACGCTGCTCAACAATATTGGCGTAGCCAGCATGCAACTTTCTGCACCAAATGATGCCCTACACTATCTAACTCGTGCCCACGCACTAGATCCGCATAATATCAGCATAATGCTACACTATACAGAGGCAGCAATTTTAAGCAAGCAATTTGAAGATGCAATAAAAATGCTTAAAAACATAAATATCGACTGTGCAGATACCCTATTTTTGCATGGTCTATTAGCATGTGAGCAACAAGATTACACCACTGCTCTTACTTTTTACGAACAAGCTATAAAATTAGACCCAACAACAACCCACTATGTGTACAAAATGGTTGACGTGTACATAGCCATACACCAGTATGATATGGCGCTTAACACTCTGTTGCATGTGAAAAAAACAGACACAAACTACTATGTAAAAGAAGCGGAAATACATGCTGCCGCAGGCAATATTAAGGCATCGTTGTCTTGCATGCACAAGGTAACAAATGACACAAACAATGCAATCATGTGGGCAAAACTAGCAGAATATTACCGCCAAGATAACGACTTGCCAAACGCAGAAAAAGCCATATCTCAAGCACAAAAACTTGCACATGGCATGGAAAATGACAAGATACGGCTTGAACGTGCACGTATAAAAAAAAGCATTGGGCGTACAAGAGAACATCAGGCAGAGCTTACAGAATTGCTTAACAGGTTTAAAGAACGATATAGGGCAGATAGGCTGTAATTTTGCTTGGCGTTCGCCTCTTACACCACCATAGATATAGCAATTTGATTTTGCGTTGTCCGAAAATGAGGCCGAAATGCACGGCTTTAGGTGCGTTCTCGGGCGAAATTTGAGGCTACGCAAAACCAAATTGATATATTGTTACTTGTACTGAAATTACAAGTCACAAGGGATTGATTTCAGTTCGTGTGACTATGAGGAGATATTGAACTATGAAAGCTGGGTATAATATATTAGGCTTGGTAATGATACTAACATTAGCCGCAACAATACATATAAATGCTGCTATTCCCAACTTCACCCCACGCACCACTGCCCCAAACTCAAACGACCGCCGCTTTACTACAGACAACCCATTCTATCAAGTTGGCCTTGGTATGCCCAATTGTACTGCCTACGCATGGGGCAGAGCATACGAAATTTTAGGCCATAGACCTAACCTAAATTTAGGCAACGCCATGTATTGGTTTTACAACAACGGTGGCCACCCTTCACCGCACGACAATTTCACAAGGGGGCAAGAGCCCCGCTTGGGCGCAATAGCCGTATGGGGTGCAGGTTCTTTTGGCAGTTTTGGCCATGTAGCCGTGGTAGAAGGAATAAATGCAGACGGAACTGTTAACCTAAGTGAATCTTTTTGGAGCGGGTCGAATTTTGCATTTTCTACTAATGTAGATGTCAATCATGTAAGAGGGTGGGGGCCGCCGCCTGTGAATCAAAACTTTCTTGGGTTCATTTACCTATGCGGTTTTGTTTACACGCCATCATTACCGGAAGATACACCGATACAAATACCAGAATTGCCAGAAGAGCATGAAAATGCATATGAACCAGAGCCTAATGAAGAACCCGAGCAAAGGCCGGATTTAACTATAATAATACCACCACCACCCCCTATTCGCACTTTACGCTTTGTTATTGGAAACACCACCTTTTACGACAACGGCATTCCTCACATTTCCGATGCTGCACCGTTTATCAGCGAACGCCGCACAATGGTACCTCTTAGGGTTATAGGCGAAGCTCTTGGGGCTACAGATTTCACACATAATGCAGGGGTTATCACCTTCACCCTTGGCAACAGAAGCTTGACTATGTCAATTAACGAACCACTCCACGATGAGATGGGAACTCCAGTTATAGTTGAAGGACGCACCTTTGTTCCACTATGGTTTATAATAGGTGAAATGGGTGCATCCACTCGTTGGGATGGGGATGTTCGTGCGGTGTATGTGTATGTATAGCAATAAAGTGGCACGAACCAAATTTTCATAAATTAAATAATTTCAATATATCTCATATTTCCGCTTAGCGATGGTAAACTTGGCACTTTCACATTTGCATAAAGCTACTACTTCCTCTAGGCTGTATTTTTCTTCCCGAATAAACGTGCCACCGGTGTTGTAGTCAATCATATGTTTGCCTTTTTCGTGATAGGGTGGTGTAAATTTAAAATTTGCGCCGCCCATTTTTCGTATTACGTATAACATTGTCATTCCTGTTTGCACACAGCGAAAGGTAGCTCTGTCTAATACATGAACTTCTACACCGCTGCAAAGCTCCCCGGCGTATTTTGCACCAGCGGGCAGGTAAGGAATTGGGGTAAAATAGTGGGGGCGAAAATATACCCCGGGTAGGTTGTGGGAGTTAAGTGTATCCGCCAGCTTGTCTGCATTAAGCCAAGGTGCGCCAATTAAGTGGAACGGCTTGGTTGTTCCCCTACCCTCAGACACGTTTGTGCCTTCGAAGATACATGTTGCGTTGTATGTGAAGCAGGTATCAACAGTAGGAATGTTTGGGGATGGCAATACCCATGGTACGCCTGTGTCTTCGAAGTACATGTTGCGGTTGTAACCTTGCATAGGAATGACGGTTAGATCGCAGCTTATGCCATATTCTGCGTTAAATAATTTTGCACATTCGCCAATTGTTAGCCCGTAGCGCTGTGGGATAGGATATAGACCTATAAAAGATTTGCAGGAAAGGTCTAGGATGTTACCTTCCACAGTGGAGGCGTTTAGCGGGTTTGGGCGGTCGAATATTACGACCTCTTTGTCGTTTGCCTTGCAGGCCTCCATTATGTAAGCCATTGTGTATAGGTAGGTGTAGAAGCGGGAGCCTACGTTTTGTATGTCGAAAGCGAAGATGTCTACATCGGCAAGCGCTTGCGGGGTGGGACGGCGGCTTTCGCCATATAGGCTTATTACGGGTAGCCCGGTACTGCTATCTGTGTAGTTTTCTAGGGTTACACCAGCTTGTAGGTTGCCTCGTACACCGTGTTCCGGGGCAAATAGTTTTACTAGGTTGAAGTGTTTGTGCAGTAGGTCTATTGTGCTTTGGAATTTGATGTTGATACCTGTGTTGTTAGTTAATAAACCTATTCGTTTATTTGTGAATAGAGTTGAATTTTTTTCTAATTGGTCTATGCCTAGTGCAACGGACATGGATGCCTCCTTATATTCGGAATTAATTAGGGCGTGTTCCCACTACGCAAGCACGCATCTTTGCGTTTGAGATTCCGAGTCAAGCCCGGAATGACGAAATTATGCATAATATTCATGAAAAATGCTTAGCAATACAGCCTTTTCAAGTGTGCCTATAGCCTGGCAGTGGATAAACACCAATGTTCATGTTATTAATACATTCCTTGCCAAACTCTTAGACATATTCTAAGTGACATTTACAAGAAAGTATGTATAATAGAACCAAGCCAAGAGGCACACCCCTTATACTACAGTATCACCCAGCCACCGTCAAAC
>Ga0123355_10006222_pt1 | contig 17638 bp, 19 predicted proteins | sample TergutEmb28metaG_3_FD_89872 | JGI IMG/M metagenome (GOLD analysis project Ga0123355, IMG submission 89872) | Embiratermes neotenicus P1 segment gut microbial communities from Petit-Saut dam, French Guiana - Emb289 P1 | ecosystem: Host-associated > Arthropoda: Insects > Digestive system > Gut ...
CGTCATTGCGGGCTTGACCCGCAATCCCCTGAGATTGGCTAATTTCAGGGGATCCCGGGTCAAGCCCGGGATGACGATCTTTCTCAGCTGGTTTGAAACATGTGCATATTTCATTTATCAAACAGGCTCTAGTTTTAAAATTTTACCCTTACTCAACTTCTCTGCCTCTTCATCAGAATGAGTTACGATTATAATTAGTCTTGTTCCATCGTTCAGTTCAAGCAAAAAATCTTGCAAGTTAGCTCTGTTTTCCGGATCCAAGGCACTTAATGGCTCATCCATCAGCAAAACAGGAGGATTTTGCATTATAACAGCAGCCATTGCCAACCTCTGATTCATACCACCACTTAACTCTCGTGGATATTTATTTAGGGCATCACCAAGCCCAAACCGTTCCAGCGTTAACTTAGCAATATGCCTGTCTTCTTGCTTCACTTTTCGTTGCATCTTTATAGCAAATAAAGCGTTGTCAATCGTATTTAACCATGGGAAATTATCGTATCGTTGAAATACAATGGCTGCATCTCTGTTAGGCTTAATTACTTTTTTGCCATTTATAATAACTTGACCCCCAGTTGGTTTTATCAGACCTCCTATGGTCCTTAGTAAGGTGGTTTTACCACATCCGGAAGCCCCAGTGATACAGTAGATATCGTTTTCAGGAAAGGTGTAGGAAAAATCCTTAAGTATCTCTCTGCTTCCAAACTTTACGGTTAAGTTCCTAATTTCTAGCATTTTCATCCCATTTAAACACCCTCCTTATTAGATAATTACCTGACACATCAATAACAAATCCGGTTAATATGGTAACGATTATTGCAGCAAAGACGATAGATGTTCGCCCCCTCGCGCTGCCGATAATCATTAAGTACCCTAACCCATGCCTTACATTGGTGGTTTCGGCTATAATCATATATGTAAAACCAATGCTTACCATTGCAAGAAATGATCTGCACAAGCTGGGTAGCGTTGCGGGGATATACACATAAATCATCATTTTAAATTTACCTGCACCAGCAGTAAGCGCTTTTTCAATCAAAGAAGGACTTATGTTGTCAAGAGTCAACATTACTGAAGGAAAGAATGCGAAGAAGGTTGCTATAAACAAAAACGCAATCCTCATTTCTTCATCTATGCCCAGCCAAATTATTAACAAGGGATAGAACACAGTTACGGGTATATATCTAATAAAGTTTGTAAATGGCATTATAATTTCCCTTGCTACTGAAAAACTGCGGCTTAGCAGACCAAGGATAATACTGATGGACGCGCTCAATGCAGTGGCATATAAAATCCTAAACATGGAACCGCGCCAAGCTGCGCCCATTTCACCGTTTTGAATCAATTCCCGTAAAGTCTGCATAGTATCCGCAAACGAAGGGAGTATCATTGGCGGGAATCTATTTCCTATGGCTATCCATAGTGCCAATAAAAGTGCAGGTATAATTAAGCCCTTTAGTTTTTGCATGTTACCCACCACCCTTCTAGATGAGGCAAATTTTTATGTGTTCGATCCACATTTATTTGCCGCACCCGTTTCTATCTTCTGATTTCTTCTTTTAGGTTTTTAAGTGTATAATGTCTTTGTGGCGTCTTTATAATAGCAGATCTAAAAGCCAAACCAGGAAAGTGGAGTATTCGAAGTGTATTTTGTAATCAACGCACACATGATTTTTTTCAACGCACTCAGTACATAAAATCAAGCATTCATTACATGTTTTCTATATAGAGGGGTGATTTGTTATGCTGCCGGTACATTTGGTTTTGGTTGAAGGGGCGCTTCAAATCATAACACTGGTTAATGTTACGCGATATAAGTTTAAAAAGTGGGAGCTCCTTGCAGCATGGCTAGTTACGACATTGCTAGCCGTTTTATTTCACTTTTTGAATTTATATGAAGTGTTTATAAGCTTTGGGATTATTTTTATTTTCGTAGCCTTTCTATATATCACAACCAGAAACATTACATTCAGTGTACTGTTTTCAACGATTACGGTTATTGTCACTTTGACAGGGAACAATGTTGCTGAGCGTTTGATTTTTCTCTTTGAACTAGATCCCCATTCATTTAATCCTCAATCCGATAGCGCTTTGCCTATTAGACTTATTACATTCATCATCTCCATTGTTCTAGGACGGTTTATAAGAGTTATGCTGTCTTTTATAATAGGCCGGTTGCTAAAAGAAAAGCTTGGGGATCTCACAACTGCCCCTGAGTCTGGTATGGGACGTTATATCGTGGGTGGAGCAGTTATTACGCTGCTAATGTTTCATGCTAATATATTTTGGGTCGAAACCCTGGAGCGTACACAGATGATTACTATAATCTCGCTGTTGCTGCTGGGTTATATGGTATTCTTGATTGCAGCGGTACATGCCTTTGTTAGCAGCGTAAATGCAACTGCTGAAATTTCACATCAACAGGAAATGATGGAGCACCTTAGTAACTATACCGCCACAATTGAGGGGATGTACGCCGAAATGCGGCGTTTTAAACATGACTATATAAATATTTTGTCGTCGATTTATGGTCACGCACAGGAGGATGATAATGAAAAACTGCGTGAGTATCTGTTGCAGGAATTGTTACCCTACAGCCAAGAAGAAATAACGGCCGATACACAGTTAGACCGCCTTGAGAGTATTAAACTGCCGGAATTAAAAGGCCTGCTATCATTGAAACTAATGCAGGCTGAGCTTGTTGGTATAAACACTCATATTGAGGCCGCCCTAATTGAAAACATCAATATGAACACAATAGATTTATGTCGTGTAGCTGGTATACTACTGGATAATGCCATAGAATCCTGCAAAGACAATAAAGGCAGAATAGGTTTTATGGCAATGGTTGAAGGGGGCAGCGTTTGTTTGATATTTTCAAATACAGTGGAGACGCCGCCAAACTTGTCTGATATATTTAAAAAAGGTTTTTCTACGAAGGGCGAAAACCGCGGTTATGGACTTTACAATTTAAAAATAATCATTGACCGTTACTCAAATATCAGCTTTTCCACGCATATAGAAGATGGGGAATTGGTATTTAAGCTTTTCATTGGAGGAGACAAAAGTGCTCAAAGTGTTTATTTGTGAGGACAACGAGCCCCAACGCCTAAAAATTACAGAATGTATAGAAAAATATATCATGATTGAAGATTTAAATATGGAAATAGTGCTGTCAACACACGACCCAGATATTTTATTATCTCACTTGAAAAGGAATAGTAATGTCGGCCTATATTTTTTAGATGTGGATTTGCGTCATAATCTTAACGGAATCCAGCTAGCTGAAGCAATTCGCAAGTACGATCCCCGTGGTTTTATTGTTTTTATCACCACACATGGCGAGATGCTGCCCATGACATTTAAATACAAAGTAGAGGCCATGGATTTTATAGTTAAAGATGATATAGGTGGCATAGAAAGTAAGATTGTGGCATGTATCAAAAATGCGTTTAGCAAATTCACTGCACGCTCAACAACTCTTCAGGCAAATTATGTTTTTAAAATTGCCGAGCAAAAAGTTATCTCAGTTCCATATGATAAAATCTTGTATATAGAAACCTCTTCACAGTCGCCGAGAAAAGTGATCCTATATACGACTGAGAGTATGTTCGAGTATTATGGCAAACTTGACGATATACAAAAACAACTTGATGAGCGTTTTTATCGCTGTCATAAATCGTTTATTGTCAACGTTCAAGCGGTTGAATGCATTGACAAAAAAGAGCATGTTGTTTATTTGAAGGGGGGTTATAAATGTTTTGTTGCCACAAGGCGTATCAAAACGTTGTTACGATTGTTTAATGAGCAGTAGTATTCCCACAAACTGAGATAAGATATGGAGGTTCCTACAATGATTGAAATTATCCCAGAGCATGAAAGAATATTGTATTCACGAGAGGAAATTCACGAAAAATTTAAAGGGAAATGGCTTTACCTTGTGAATGCAGAATATACTGAGTCCAGCACTTTGATTAGGGCGAAAGTAGCGGTGATAGCGGACAAAACATATGAGGAGTGGGAAAAAGGAATTTATCAACAATTTAAAACGAAAGCTAATAGCCCAACCTCTGAATACGGTTGTCTCCTAGTTCGTGCACCAGGTATTACTTCTATTAGGAGTATTTAGTGTATGAAGATAGTCAAAACCATGAATAAACTGGATTTTACGCTACTCAACGATGGATCTATGAGTGTTTATCTGGCATTATTGAATGTAGGTTATAAAACCGATATTTATTCGAGAGTGCAGTTGATTATTGATACTGGAGCAAGTAGAACATTGATTTCTGCAGCAACTATCCTTGATTTGGGGTATCAACGTCTGGCAACTGCGACCTATTCGAAAGTCAATACATTCGCAGAACCAATTATATGCCACCATTATGAGATTCCTTCATTTAGACTTGCAGGCGACCTATTAGTCAAGAAACCTACTGTTTGGGTACCTGATGGTTCGCAGTGTGTGGATAATGTGTTAGGCCAAGATATACTGAAAGAATATAATTATTACATAGATAATGATGATTGCTGTATCTATTTTGAGCCAAAATTAATAATCAATCTGTTTTAGCTTGCACAGCGTGTAATATTCCAGCAGAATTAATATTTCGAGGTGGATTAAATTGAAAAAAGCATTAGTGGTTTACCTGTCATTGACCGGCAATACAGAAAAAGTCGCAAGATGCATACATGTGGGCTTAGTCGAGAGTGGGTTCGATGTATCCCTGAAGAAGATTCAGGATGCAGAAGATGAGGATTTCTATGACTACGACCTTGTATGTTTTGGCTCGCCGTCTTATCACTGGCATGTCCCGAAGCCGGCCGAGGCTTATCTTAAGAAAAAGTTTGAGCAATACAAAAAGGATGGGCGCATTGTCCCTGGTGCCCCTCAGCTGCCTGGCAAGAGCTACCTGGTATTTTGCACCTATTCCGGTCCTCATACAGGAATAAGAGAAGCGATTCCAGCAGGAAAATACATAGGTCAATTTTTTGAGCATTTTGGCTTCGCTGTCGCAGATGAATGGTATATACTCAGCGAGTTTGTTGGATCGGAAGAAAATAACACGCTGGGTAGAATGGGTGATATTCGGGGGCTTCCTAGTGAACAGGATCTGGAAAGGATTAGGCAAGCAGTGCGCAACCTTGCTTCGCGCCTATAGTTGCAGAAATAGCTACTCAAATATCTGCAATCAAAAACGGCTATTGAGGGCATGTCCACAATAGCCGCTTTTAATCTTCGAGCTATTATATTTTATTAGGTAATTCCGCGACAGCACCAGCAACAAGCGTTTCAACATCATTTGTAGGAATGTCAAAGCCGTCTACACCTATACATTTGACGTCCTTAATGCCATAAAACTTACCAAGCTGCGCCATCGTGCCAAAGCCCAAATCTCTCTCGTCGCCGATATTACCGCCGCGAGTAGTTACATAATATAGATTCTCTGCCTTGCACTGGCCTACGGGTCTGCCGTTCTCACCAAATCTGTATACAATACCAGGTATGCTGATTACTTCAATATAGGTTTTTAGGATAGAAGGGTAACTGAAATCCCAGTATGGAGCGGCTACAACAATACAATCCGCGTCTTTGAATTGGTTGGCTAAGTCAAACATTGGGTTGTTATAGTCCTTTTGTTTGAGTAAGGCATTTCTTTCGTTTAGCTTAGCAGAAAGCATAGAAGGGATATTTTCTTCTTCAAGCACTAACTCAGTAACTTCATAATCGCCGTTCTTTTGGAGCAAAGCGATTAATTCCTTGCCGATACGAAGGGTTCTCGAAATCTCTCTGTTTACACAGGCGTTCAGAAATAACATTTTTTTCATGGTGCTCTCCTTTGATGGTTTTTGTTTTTGCAATTCTTAATATCAATATAATAATATAACACTTTCACCTTGAGAAAAATATGTCAAGAATGAAAAGTCTTTGAAAATTTTTAGGGGGATTTATGAGGGACGTCTAAATGCCTAAGAAACGAACGAATCCCACACTAACTAAAAGACGAATTGGCAACAACTTAACCTATCCAATACAATAAAAATCAACCTGCCATAAGTGGCGGTTGATTTTTTTGTGATGGCAGATTGCGACATCTATAATGCAGAATTATATGCCGCTATAATTGTTACCTGCCAATGTTTCAAAAGGAAACAAAGGAAAATATCGTCACTAGCTCACAATGCCACATCCATACTTCACTTAGTGCTAGCGTTGCACCCTCCCTGAAGCATTACCAGCCATAAGGGCCCGCACTTCCGATTTGCTAACCAGATTAAAGTCCTGCTCGATGCTATGCTTCAAACAAGAGGCGGCCACTGCAAAGTTAACAGCAATCTGACCATCGTATCCCTCCATTAGCGCGTACAGTAGACCACCAGCGAAAGAGTCTCCGCCGCCTACCCTATCTACAATATGAATGCGGTATTCCGGCGCGAAAAAAGCCATATTGTTTGCATAGAGTAAGCCAGACCAAGTGTTGTCACTAGCCGATAAGCTACCCCGTAGGGTAATAGCTACCTTGGAAAAGCCAAACCGCTCACTTAACTGTCGTGCCACCGAGATATAGCCGTCGCGGCTTAATTCTCCTTTATGCACGTCCGTTTCGGCGGCCTTGATGCCGAAAACATCGTAAGCATCTTCCTCGTTGGAGATGCAGACATCCACGTAGGGCATCAAGGTGCTCATTACTTTTTGGGCCTGCTCTCGGCTCCACAGCTTGTTACGATAATTCAAGTCACAGCTTACCATAACGCAACGCTTCTTAGCAGTTTGAACTGCGTCCAAGCAGGCTTTCGCAGCGTTTTCGCTCAATGCCGGAGTAATACCCGTGAAATGGAACCATGAGGCTCCTTCTAAAATGGCGTCCCAGTCATACTCTTCAGGCGAAGCAAGTGCAACAGCTGAACCAGCGCGGTCATAAATCACTTTTGATGCCCTCTGCGAGGCACCTTTTTCCACAAAATAGATTCCTAGCCGATCGTCACCGCGTAAGATATGTGCGGTATCCACGCCGAATCGACGTAAGCTGTTCACGGCGCATTGCCCGAGTTCATGTTTTGGGACTTTAGTCACATACGAAGCCTGGATGCCATAATTGGCCAGAGACACTGCAACATTAGCCTCGCCGCCAGCATAACTTGCCTCAAATGCCGTTGCTTGCACATAACGGAGATTCCCTGGAGGGTTTAACCTCATCATTATCTCTCCAAAACATACTATCTTACTCAATGTTGCTTCAACCTCCTGTTCATACTGCTATATCAGCCCACAGCTTCCACATATTGTTTGGCAAGTGTCGTAATCTTGTCGAATTCCCCAGCGTTTACCCAGTCTTTGTTCACTAAATTGCCGCCGATCCCAAAACCTACCGCACCCGCCGTTATGTACTCCCTAATATTTCGCTCATTAATACCACCAACGCCTAGGAATTTTATATGGCTAAGTGGTGCACAGATCGCCTTCAGGTATTCGGGCCCAAGAGTTCCAATTGGAAATAGCTTGACAAAATCCGCTCCAGCGTGGTGAGCAGCAACGCATTCGCTGGGAGTCAAAGCACCTGGTATAGCTACAAGATTCATCTTGCGTACTTCAGCGATTAACTCAGGATTTGTATTCGGCGAAATAAGGTAACATGCGCCAGCGTCGGCCGCCAATTTTAGCTGCTCTTTCGTACAAACTGTACCCGCGCCTACCAATACCTTCTTGCCGAATTGCTTGTTAATCGCATGGATGGCACTGGCAGTATTAGCAAATGACGCTGGATCAGCTTGATTGAATGTGACTTCAATCATATTAATGCCACCATCGTTTAAGGCCGACGCAAGTGGAACGATTTTATCTTCTGCCAGGCTCCTCACAATGGCAATCACTTTATTTTCTAATATTGTTGTGATTACTGTTTCACGCATTATGTATTTCTCCTCTACCATTCAGCCACGGTTCCGTCATAATTGCGCCAAATGGGATTTTTCCAATTATGCGGCTTTTGGGCAGCTTCTATGACCGCTTCTTCATTTACTTCGATCCCTAGTCCAGGTCCTTCTAGAAGGGAAATGAACCCATCGTTGTATCGGTAAACTTCCGGATTTTTAATGTAATCCAGCAGATCGCCGCCTGTGTTATAATGGATGCCTAAACTCTGCTCCTGTATAAAGGCGTTCGGCGTGCATGTATCAATCTGAACACAAGCACTGAGTGCAATAGGACCAAGCGGGCAATGAGGCGCGACAGCAACATCAAATGCTTCGGCCATCGTCGCAATTTTTTTGCACTCACTGATGCCTCCAGCGTGTGAAAGATCGGGCTGAATAATATCCACATAGCCATCCATCAGTATTTTCTTAAAATCCCAGCGGCTGAACATACGCTCTCCCGTAGCAATCGGCGTAGTAGTCGCATGAGCTATATCCCGCAGTGCTTCATTATTCTCGCTGAGAACAGGCTCTTCAATGAACATCAAATGGAACTGCTCCAACTCTCGAGCGAGAACTTTAGCCATGGCTTTATGTACCCGTCCATGGAAATCGACAGCGATATCCAACGTATAGCCAAAAGCCTCCCTCAGTGCGGCAACACGTTCGCATACCGCCTGAATTTTCTGAAAATTGTCAATATAATGGACTTCCTCGGTGCCGTTCATTTTAATAGCCGCGTACCCTTGAGAAACAGCCTCCTGTGCCGCATTTACAATGTCAGACGGCCTATCCCCGCCGATCCAGCGGTATACCTTAAGTTTGTCCCGGCAGGCACCACCTAACAAATTGTAGATAGGCGTATTAAAGTATTTTCCCTTAATATCCCAAAGAGCCTGATCGATCCCCGATATCGCGCTCATATGTTCAGGGCCACCTCGGTAAAAACCTCCACGGTACATGACCTGCCAGTGATCTTCAATTTTCATGGGATCCTTGCCTATAAAATATTCCTGGTACTCCTTCACTGCGGCGCGGACAGTATCGGCGCGTCCCTCAACAATGGGCTCCCCCCAACCGGCAAGCCCCTCATCTGTTTCAATCTTCAAAAAAAGCCAACGTGGCTGCACTTTATATAGCGAGAAATCGGTAATCTTCATGTTCAGCCTCCTTTTGTACTTCTAGCAGCCCATATAACCTCCGTCTACAGGTATTACCGTACCACACAAAAAATCGGAAGCCGAAGAGGCAAGGAAAATAGCTGTTCCCTTTACATCCTCAGGAGTTCCCCAACGTTTAGCGGGGACACGGGCGAGTATTTGCTTAGTGCGGCTTTCATCGGCAAGTAGTGCAGTATTTAATTCAGTTGCCATGTAACCTGGTGCAATGGCGTTGACGTTAATCCCTTTGCTGGACCATTCGTTAGACAACGCTTTCGTAAGCTGTGCTACGCCACCCTTGCTAGCCGCATAGGCTGGAACTGTATAGCCACCAAAAAAGCTGAGCAAAGAAGCAACATTGATGATCTTTCCTTTAGATTCCTGCATTATAAACTGTCGGCCAGCCATTTGGCTGAGAATAAATACCGCATGTAGGTTGATGTTCATGACCTCATGCCAGTCATCCAGAGGGAAATCTTCAGATAGATGGCGACGCTGGATCCCCGCCGAGTTGATAAGAATATCCAAATGCCCGCCCAAAAAGGCTAACGCCTCGTTAAACCCATGACACAAGTCGCTTTCTTGTGATAGATCGGCAACAACGCCATGACAAACGTAGCCTCTTTTCTCAAATTCCTCCGCAGCTTCCTGTGTATTGGACGCAATATCTACTATGCATACTTGAGCACCATACTCCATAAGCCCTTCTGCCATGCCCCAGCCAAGCCCTTTTGCCCCGCCAGTTACAATCGCTTTCTTGCCTTTCAAGCAGAATAAATCCATATAGCTTCACCTCTCCAATCACTATCTGCTTAAATCACCGCATGCATCGGATCGCATGTCTACAAAACTTTCATTCACGCCCTGCCATCTATTTACTTCACTTTGCAACTCACGATACACCTGGTCCGATAAGGAGTTGTGCACGGAGCGCCTTGCTCCCATCGCATAATTGCAACTTCCCCCGGCTACAGGGTATGGCGGAATCCTAGCATTTAGATCAATTACTGCAGTATGTATAGCCCCTTCGTCTTTACCAATTTTTTCGCCCTTAGCATCATAAACCGCGCTCTCGAAAGCAAGGGACGAAAGTGCCAAATAAACTCTGTTATCCACTGCGCGGGCAGGCATAATTAATGGGTCGTATCCCTCGTTAGGCATTAAAATAAGTTCTGCGCCTTTAAGGGCCAGCAACTTAGCAACGTCCGGATTCCAATTATCATAACAGGTCTGTATGCCAATCTTACCGAAATCCAGTGTGAACACAGGAAATTCGTTGCCTGGTGTTAAACCCCAACAGCATGCTTCCGGCCAGTACAGATGAGTCTTTCGGTATTTCCCCGCTAGTTTTCCGTCTCTGTCCAGCAAAACAGATGTGTTGTATACACAATCGCCATCCCGCTCGATGACGGGAGCTACAACATACATCTGGTGTTTTTGTGCATGAGTCATGGCCATACATACAGCGATATTTTCCGTCAGCGGGTCGTCGAAAAGAAGGTTTTCCTTCCATTCGTAAACGTCGCAAAATTCCGGTAAAAGCATAAGATCGCAACCGGCTTCGCCTGCGCCTTTCAACAATCTGGCAAGCTGGGTAAGGTACGCCACCTTTCCGCCAGACTTCGCCGGATTCCAGCGACATACACCGATTTTTGCACTGCGGGGCTTTTGTGGTGATACTTGGTTCCACGTTACTCTTGAAAAAACAATTTTGGAGTTTGCGGCATATCTAAGTCCAAGCTGGACCTTTGCGTACAATGCATCGTGTGGCACGCGACAGACAAGTCGACCATGTATTGTTTCGTCCTGTACAGTAAATTCGCTCATAATCTCTTGGGCACAGCGTAGATGCTCCTCTCTCCCCTGCCCCCATTCAACGAGACATAGCACATGGCGTAAAACATCTGCTATCCCTTCAACGGACATTTCAACTTCTAAGCAGTAATAAGCCCCTGGTAAAGCCTCAACTGGAGTTTCACAATATCCGAACAAATATCCATTCATACCAGAAGTTATTTCCAACTTACCACCCTCGTGACAAAATTCCGGTGACAGTCTCTTGTTTGGACAATGCTGGCTCCATTCACTGTATAATATAGATCCACTGCTCATCGTGCTGCTTGCTCCTTTTTTTGAAAAGTTGAATCAACTCGTACCACGCCAAAATCCCGGTCTTCTGGTTTATTAGCAGCCATAAACCACAAATTTTTCATTAAAGTCCCAGGAAGTGCAACTATAGGATGGTAGCCGCTACTAATGGCGAACACGTCCCCATTTTTTGCTAAATCAACCTCGATTTTTCCGTCCATATCGTCATAATGCATTTGAAGCACGCCAGGCATTGGGCCGCACATATCATAATAGTAGTAGATTTCTTCAAGGTTCCCGCTATGCTCATGAGGAGGCCAACCTGTCCATCCACCTTCAATCGTACCTTCGCAGTATCCCAAAATTAGACGCTCTGCCTCAACTACACCTGGCGAAACCATGTTCCATACATTCCGAGTATAACAACCGCTGCCTGACACAACGGGCGTGACATCTTTTCTTCGAATTAAAACACTCTGATAACTTTGCTTTGCAGCCGCCTCACAAATAAGAACGTCGGACAGGCAAATCGCCTTTATGACGCATGTCTCACCTTTAGTCAGGTAGATCGCATCAAACCGTTGAGCCACGTCTTTCTTACCAGCAAACTCAAATTCCAATTCGCCAAAAACGGGAACGACAAGTGCCTCCTTATCGTGCATTACAAACTCCTGTGCTCCTCCTTCAGCCAAGTGAAGCTTCTTTAGAGTCGCCACGCTTAAGACACTGTTTTGCGAATCCAAAACCCATTCGCTTGCTCCATTAATTTCTTCGGCCTTAAAAAACTTTTTTTTCTGCATATCCCGCTTCCTTTGCATTTAGTATTTGGAGACTTACGTAAATATGTAAACGCTTACAGTTGAGCGTGATGTATATAATTCGGGCGAGGCAAGCCTCGCCCCTACAACCGAACATATAACGGTAAGATATTACTAACAACTGTATAGGCAAGATTCATGGAACGCATCATACATTGCCTGAATGTTTTCTGGTGGCACATCTGCCTGGATATTGTGGACTTGAGCGAACACAAAGCCGCCATCTTTCATTAAAATCTCCATATTCCTTTTCACTTCGGACTTAACGTCCTCCTGCGACCCTCTAGGAAGCGTGAGCTGTGTATCCACACCGCCGCCCCAGAACACCACATCCCTTCCAAAGCTTTGCTTCAATGCCTGTAGTGCCATGCCTTCGGCAGTAAATTGAACTGGGTTTAAGATATCGAAACCTGCGTCAATTAAATCGGGTATAAAAGTAGAAATAGCACCACATGAATGCATGAATATTTTCGCTCGGGAATGCTTTTTTATTGTGTCAGTCACACGGCGATGAAGTGGCTTTATAAGCTCGCGATACATCTTGGGCGAGATTATAGGGCCTTTTTGTGTACCTAGGTCGTCACTTTCATTGACAACATCAACTTTGTCACCGAATTTTGAAAGCACTGCTTCCCAGTAAGCCACCTTTATATCACACGCAAATGCAAGAATCGCTTTCGCTATTTCGGGCTCAAGGTAAAGGTCAGCAAAAAACTGCTCAAAGCCCCTAAGCCAAGCGGCAAACTCCATGATGCCTGGAATAAAGCCTTTGATAAGTACAGCTTTTTTCTGCTCAACAATTTCGTTAACACGTGTTTCTAAACCTTCTATCCGATCCGAAATAGGGATTGTTTCCTTCAGCACTTTTGGAATGTCGCCAACGCAATCGATATCCGCCAACGGGTGCCTGAGCATATCATAGTAGTACCCGCCTTTACACATGTGCCAGCGGATCCCCCATTCGTCTTCATACTCCTTTGATCCGTCAGCATAAGACTCAATGCTCGGAACAAACCCCTTAGGTGCTGCAGAACGTGTATCACAGCCGATTATTTCCAGTATGTCTTCATCAACCAGAGCCAGCTGCTGCATAAGGTTAGCCGTTTTCACTTCACGGTTTTTGCCCAAATAATCAAGATAACGTGTATATGCTGCAACCGAGATGCCTGTCGAATTGGTTGTGCCTAAATCTATGGGCACCCTGTCTGCTTCTTTATAGTTCAATGCAGCCCATAGCCGTTCTCTGCTATCCAATCCACTCATCGTTTATATACGCCAAACTGCTTAGCTGCCTTAAGCATTGTAAAAAAGTTTTCTGGCGGTATTGCACTATAAATCGAGTTGCTAGAAGAAAGGATGAACCCCCCGTTTGTCCCCCCCTGTTCGATTGCGCGCTGCGTATCCCGAAAAATATCTTCTTCTGTACCAGATTGTAATACTGTGGCACAGTCCACATTACCCATAAACGTAATTTTATCCCCATATCGCTTTTTCAGTACAGACAAATCCATGCCAGCATGCGGCTCTACCGACTGGAACGCATCTATGCCCATTTCGGTAAAAAACATATCGGCGATTGGCATAACATTACCATCAGTATGTTTCATGAGATAACGCCCGTGCCTATGGCAAATTTCAGCCACTGCCTTAACTGGTGGCACAAGCAACTCATGGACAAAAGTTGGCGAAATAAACGGGCCGAGATTGTAAGCCCAATCGCCGCTGTTTAGTATGGCGTCTACTCCGTCCATACGGCAATACCGCTCTGCAACCGCCTCTGCCCGTAATTGATATTGCAAAAGTAACCGTTTGGTCAGCCCGATATCTTCGTATATCATCTCCAAAAATGTTGGGAACCAGCTTGTTCCAATGGGATAGAGATTAGGCACCTTGGCCAATATGAATTTTTCTTTCCCTACCTCTTTCAGCACTTTTTCAAGCACGTAAAATTGGCTGTCGTCCACGTAATTTTTTTCACTTTCAAGCTTTTCTACAAACGCCCTCACAGCGTCAACACCGCCGATAGACAAGGAAGATTCAACTTCTAAGGCAACATCCCAGGCAAGTTCCACTTTGTATTTCGACCATGTACCATGGCTTGCGTTATGTTCGATCCAGCCGGTTTCGGTCAAATCCTTATATTCCACAGAGCTGTTCTCGCTTATGTTTAATTCCACTGTGATGATGTCTAAGTCAAGCGTACAATATACATCGATCGTATCCCTTATGTATTTATCTAAAAATGCCTTGCGGTGCCCCTCAGATACCATCAGACGCTGAACTTGCTTGACCTTTCCGCCCTCTCCAGTAAAAGCTTCTCGTCCAAGTGCCTTGCTTGAAGTAGGCGAATGGATTGCTAGTTCGCTGACAGGGACCCTGTCTGGGCATTGATGTTCAAAAGCCATTTGTACACGCCGTTTAGAATTCAATTTTCCCCCTCCTACGCTTTAAACCGTTCAAATCCGCCGCCGCGCAATACATCAACATATACCGCAAGTATTAGCACTATACCCGTCGCTACCATTTGCCAAAATGCAGGAATGTTCAGCATGACCATTCCGTTGGTAAGTGTGCTTAATATGATAAGGCCAAAAAAAGCACCGACCATGCTTCCTTTTCCGCCAGCAAGAGAAGTGCCTCCCAAGATAACCGCAGCAACTATATCCAGCTCGCTTCCCAATGCTGCCCGTGGTATCCCCGCCCCCGTCTGCGCAGTGGCAATAATGCCGCTTAACGAAGCCATTACGCTGATCACAATAAAAATCATGAAACGTGTGCGCCTTATTTTGATACCCGCCAGGTATGAAGCTTTCGAATTACCGCCTATAGCGTGAAGAGTCCGCCCAAAGGTTGTTTTATTCAATACAATCCAGCCAACAAAAAATGCCGCTAACAATATCAAAACAGGCACTGGGACAATCCCGCCTAGCTGGGCACGGCCAATTTGCCTAAAACTTTCGTTTGTAATCGAAATGGATCTAGCATCGGAGAGTAAGTACGCAGCACCGCGAAATACCGACATAGTGCCGAGCGTCGCGATCATTGGGTTAATCCTACCCCATGTGATGATGAAGCCATTTATAGTGCCACAAACTACACCTGTGCCAAGCCCCAAAATGATTGCCCAGAACGTGCCGACATATGGGATGACCATCGCAACGACGATACCAGTAAGACCGATAACTGCACCAACGGACAAGTCCAAGCTACCCGAAATAAGCCCGAAACACATCGCAACAACTGTGACACCAGTGACAGAGCTAAACAAAAGAATGTTCATGAAATTTGAAAATGAAAAGAACACTGGTGAAGTTATCGAAAAAAAGATAACCACCATAATATAGGCGACCAGAAGCGCAAATTGTGTACCCCACTTGTGCTTAATATTGTACTTCAAATTCTGGAACATTTGAATGAATGCCTCCTTATACAGCGTACGACATGATTGTCTCCTGAGAAAGTCCTTCGCTGTTCAGAATCGCCTTAATCCTGCCTCCAGCCACAACAGCAATCCTGTCGCACATTGCTATCAATTCCGGCAGTTCAGGCGATATCATAATAACGCCGAGCCCCTCATCGCACATTTGCTGCATAGCAGAATAAATTTCGCTTTTCGCGCCTACGTCGACCCCCCTAGTCGGGCCGTTTAGAATGATCACTTTTGGATTTTTTGCAAGCCATTTTGCTAGGGCAACTTTTTGCTGGTTGCCGCCAGATAGAAACTCGATACCTGTCGAGAGCGATGCTGTCCGGATACTTAGTTTTTTAACCCAATTCCAGCAACTTTCAGTCACTTTCTTAGTATTAATCCAGCCGAGAACAGGAGCATATTCTTTCAGCGTTACCAAAATCATATTCCCCTGAACATCCATAGACATAATTAGGCTATTTGCTTTTCGTTCATCTGGCAAATAAGCGATACCCCGCTCCAGCGCCGAACCTGGTGATGTAATCCTTTGGGCCTTGCCATCGATTACAATTTCGCCCGCTGTGAGATCGCTTACGCCAAAGAGTGCTTCTGCAATTTCGGTGCAGCCTGCGCCCAGAAGGCCAAACAGTCCAAGTATTTCGCCCTTGCGCACATCGAAAGAGATATCTTGAAGGAAATCTGTCGAAATAGATTTTACTTCAAACACCACGTCAGCAACGACTTGAGTAGCCGTCTTTGCGTAAAAGCTTTCTATCTTACGGCCAACCATGAGTGAAATAAGCTCTTGCTCGTTTGTTTCTGAAACATTCTTTGTAGCTATGTGCTGGCCATCACGCAAAACAACCACTCGGTCTGCAACATCGAATATCTCGCTAAGTCTATGAGAAATGTACACAACTGACAGGTCAGTATTAGAAACCATTTCATGTACAAGTTTTAATAGCTTTTCGGCATCTTCTACCCCAAGAGCAGATGTAGGTTCATCCATCACCAGTATTTTTGCATCGCATGATAGTGCCTTTGCAATTTCGACGAGCTGCCTCTCTGCTACACTAAGCGTACTCATGAGCGCATTTGGGTTAATATCTGCACCCATACGCTCGAATACTTTTCGACTTTTCTCAATCAGAACTTGCCAATTAACCCAGCCAAGCTTATTGCATGGCAGTCTGCCAACAAAGATGTTTTCCGCCACAGAAAGTTCACTTAGATACGAAAGCTCCTGGTGGATGACCGAAAGCCCTTTGCTTAGCGCATCCGCTGGGTCATGAAACACTGTCTTCTCTTCAAATACCTCGATTTCTCCGCTATCAGGCTGATAAATCCCTGTCATAATTTTGATGAGCGTAGACTTTCCTGCGCCATTTTCGCCAAGCAAAGCGACCACTTCACCCTTTTTAATGTCAAGGCTGATATTATCCAAAGCCTTAACGCCTGGAAATGACTTTGAGATTCCTTTTAATCTAAATATATGCTCGCCCATTCTGTGCTCCTTACCAGTGATAAGAAACTAGACACAAAACATAAGATACATGATTTTTTTCGGGTCTTCCTACTGTCTGGGTGGACATATTGATTCTGCCGACTTTCCCCAAATTAGGAAGACCCGTTTTTTCTTCTAGTCTCTAGGGTGTGTCTGGAAAATAAATCTTGCACAAAATTTCACATCATGACATAATACTCTAAAAACATATTAGGGGATATTATGGCACCAAGACACGAAATCTCAGATGAGAACTGGGAGCGCATCAAAGACTTACTCCCATCTGAAAACACAGGAAAGGGACGTCCGAGTGCCTCAAACCGTAACTACCTCAATGCCATGCTTTGGATTGCAAGAACGGGTTCTCCATGGCGTGACCTACCTGAATGGTTCGGCTCATGGAAGACTGTTTACTGGAAGTTTAGTATCTGGAGTAAGAATGACGTATTTCAAAAGATATTTGATAACCTCTCAGCAGATGCCGATATGCAGGATGTATCAATTGACAGTACCTCTTGTAAAGCTCATCAACACTCGGCAGGTGCACAAAAAAAAGCGAAAATTGTGAAACTAATCAAGATATTGGACTCTCACGTGGAGGGAAAAATACCAAAGTCCACGCCGTAGTAGATGCTATTGGGAATCCGATCCGTATATATCTTACACCGGGTAATGTCAATGACTCTACGGTTGCTGTCGACGTACTCAGAGATGTCGAATTGGCTGGCAGTATAGTCATGGGTGA
>Ga0123355_10006223_pt1 | contig 17637 bp, 15 predicted proteins | sample TergutEmb28metaG_3_FD_89872 | JGI IMG/M metagenome (GOLD analysis project Ga0123355, IMG submission 89872) | Embiratermes neotenicus P1 segment gut microbial communities from Petit-Saut dam, French Guiana - Emb289 P1 | ecosystem: Host-associated > Arthropoda: Insects > Digestive system > Gut ...
GCCTGATTTTAGCGGCTCGGATGCCTTTTTTGTCATGCTTACACTTAGCGGAAAAGTCATTGACAGCAATATGCTCACCTTCATAAGGAAAATTGATGACGAATTGTTAAATTCAATGACCACAGACGATTACTTGCTACTCGCTTCATTGTTCCGCAAAAAAGGAACTGAAAGCATTGAGCCTTCTCGATTTAAGCATCTTGCAGAGTTAGAGATTGTAAGATTAACGGAGCGTGGGATTGAACTTATAAATGACGATACGATTTTGCCAATCGACTATCAATCGACTGCGACAGACGATTGGCAGTCGATTGATACAGGCGATAGAAAAAAACAAATTTTGGCTTTTATCGCAAACAATGATAAAGTTACAACTTCTCAATTAGCCAAACTTACAGGGCTAACACAAGGTCGTATACGAACAATTTTACAAGAGCTTGCTTCTGATGGATTTATTGAAAAAGTTGGTAATTACCGACACACAAGTTATATAATTAAAAAATCCTAAAATTGAGCGATAGCGTGCTAATGAGCGATAACGTGAGCGATAAAATAAGCGATAACGCCCACGAACAATTGATTGATGAAATAATTTGATGAGAGGGTTTGAATATGACCAATACCCAACAACGAGCAGCCGCAAAGAAATTTGCCGACTTTTGGAAAGGCAAAGGTTACGAAAAAGGTGATACTGCGCCTTTTTGGTTGTCTTTGCTTCGTGATGTTTATGGGATAGAAAATCCCGAACAATTTATTTCATTTGAAGATAAAGTCCTCATGGATAAAGCCAATGGATTTATGGATGTTATGATACCGTCAACAAAGGTTTTGATAGAACAAAAAAGCCTAAACGTAGACCTAAGCAAACCCATTAAGCAATCCGATGGCTCATTCCTTACACCGTTCCAACAGGCAAAACGATACATAGTTGACTTGCCTGTATCACAACACCCTCGTTGGGTAGTGACCTGCAATTTCAGCACTTTCTTTGTCTATGATATGGAACGCCCGCATGGTGAGCCTGAGAAAATTAACTTGGAAGATTTGCCGACTGAATTTCATCGCCTCATGTTTTTGGTTGATAACGGTAACGAACGTATAAAACGTGAAATGGAAGTTTCAATTGCCGCAGGTGAAATTGTAGGCTTGCTTTATGATGCCTTTGCAAAACAATATGTTGACCCCACAAGCGAACGTGCGCTTAAAAGCCTAAATGTGCTATGTGTTCGCCTTGTTTTCTGTCTGTATGCCGATGACGCGGGGATTTTCGGGCGTAAAGCTATGTTCCATGACTATCTTGCAGAATTTGAAGCAAGACACATGAGAAAATCTCTCATTGAGCTATTTGATGTATTGGACACGCTACCCGAAAATCGTGACCTCTATCTTGACGATAATCTCGCCTGTTTCCCATATGTGAACGGTGGCTTATTTGACGAGAAGGATATAGAAATTCCGCATTTTACTGACGAAATTAGAATCCTGCTTTTAACAAAAGCAAGCGAGAATTTTAATTGGTCGGAGATAAGCCCAACTATATTCGGAGCAGTTTTTGAAAGCACTCTTAACCCCGATACACGTCGTTCTGGTGGTATGCACTATACCTCTCTTGAAAATATACACAAGGTTATTGACCCTTTGTTTTTTGATGAACTGCAAAAAGAGTTTGAGCAAATCTGCGCTATCGCCGTTGAGAAAACCAAGACGGCAAAACTTGATGTGTTTCAGAAGAAGCTCGCCTCATTATCGTTTTTAGAAATAATCCTACCCGCATTGATACAATTTAAGTTTGCCTTGGGTTTGCTTTTCAAGGGGTGTGCATTTTCTCCGAGGGGTGTGCAAATAGCATAGGGGGTGTGCAAACGGCTCTATTTCACCTATAATCAGTACATAGCTTGAGTTGGGAGGTCTCTTATGTCTATAATTTTTCAACCTGTATTTGAAATCCCACCCGATATAGCACTTGGATTAGCGGAGGGCATATTTAAGCGAGTTGGTGGTGTGGTATACCATGCCGCAGGCACGGGAAAAACGGGTATTGTCGCACACTTAAAAGAAATAGCCACAGTTGAAAAAGCTAAATCTGCCTTAACTAAGGCTGTTGAATTTTTCAGTACATCAAAAGGAAAAGTTGTTATTGTGGGTCTAGGATTAGTAGCAATAGGGACTGGCGCAGGCGTTTGGTATAAATGGAGAACAAAGAAAAAACAGCAAGCCGAAGTTATGGAACGCATCGAACGATACAATCTTGCTTTCGGTGAATATTTGGATGCTATTAATAACAGAGAACTTGACATAAATGCTATTGAACGCCTTATCAAAAATTTGGAAGCTATGAAAAAAACGCATGATGCCGGCGGAGTGACCTTTGACTTTACAAGCAAGCAATTCGAAGCCCTTGTTAATTTAATCTGTGACTACACGGAAAAATTGGCAGAAGCAAATTCCACCGAACTCCATAAGCGAACCGCCGCTCCTACGACAGAGCGTTTGTTTAATGACTTAAAACGGTGCTTGGAGTTTCAGCGAAAAGTTTTCAATGACGCAGCGTAAAAACGGATGCCTACAATCATGGCATCCGTTTTTTTGACCGCTTGATTAAACCGTAACTTCCGAGCCGTCCTTAAAGGTTATCTGCACCTCGCCGTCCGCACCGACCGTGGCGAAATCCACCAAAGAAAACCAAAGCCACTCGTCAAACTCGGCTACCAAGCCGTCATGCTTGGCAAGTTCGGAAATAAAGGCTTCCACTAACTTAAGCCGTGCCTTTTTGCTCGACACCAATTCGGAAACTTCATTGAAGCGGGCTTTTGCCGTCTCGAACCGCGCCACTAAGGCATTGTAGCGGTCTTGGTATTCGCTCTGGTCAAGGGCAATGCGGGCGTTCTCACCGATGCACTTTTGGATGAATTCGGCGACAACAGCCATCTCGCCTTGCAGTTCCGAACGCTCAGCTTCGAGGGCTTCCGTGCCGAAAAGTTCATCACGCATTAAATTGAAGTTGGCGATAATCTGGTCTTTGTCGGCAAGTAGCTTATTGACTGCCGTAACGAATAACTGTTTGATGGTTTCTTCATCGAGGTGGGGAGTGCCGCATTTTTCCTTGTTTTTGAACTTGTGATTACATTGATAAATGGTGCGGCGGTATTTGCTGTTGCTGTGCCAGACCTTCGCGCCATACCATGAGGAGCATTGTCCGCATTTTATGCGGCTGGCGAAAATTCCGACTCCGCTGTGACGGCTTCCGCTCTTTTTTCGGCGTTCAATTTCTCGCTGAACCATCTCGAAAATGACGGGTTCCACGATGTGCGGATGGCTATTCTCTACATAATATTGTGGAATTTCGCCCTCGTTGACCTTCTTCTTTTTGGAAAGAAAATTCACAGTATAGCTTTTTTGCAGCAAGGCATCGCCTTTATATTTTTCGTTGGTTAAAATGGATACAACCGACCCTTGGTTCCACACCTTTTTACCGCCCGGCGTAAGAATACCATCTGCGGTTAGGGTTTTTGCAATTCGGTGCGGTGTGCAACCTTCAAGGTAAAGGCTGTAAATTCTGCGAACGGTCACGGCTTCGGCTTCGTTTATAACCATTGTGCCGTCCTCGCCTTTTTCGAAGCCAAGGAAGCGGCTGTATGGAACGCACACCTTGCCGTCCGCAAAACGTTTTCTTTGCCCCCAAGTGCAGTTCTCGGATATGCTGCGTGACTCTTCTTGCGCAAGACTCGACATTATCGTAATCAGCAGTTCCCCTTTGCCGTCAAACGTCCATATGGCTTCTTTTTCAAAAAAGACCTCCGTGCCGTTTTCCTTTAATTTTCGGATGGTGGAAAGGCTGTCTACCGTGTTCCGAGCGAAGCGGCTCACGCTTTTTGTAACGATAAGGTCAATCTTCCCAGCCAAGGCATCGGCAACCATTTTATTAAAGCCGTCACGCTTGGCGGTGGTCGTAGCTGAAATGCCCTCGTCCGTATAGACGGAAATGTACTCCCAGTCCTCACGGTTTTTGATGTAATTGCTGTAATAATCGACCTGCGCTTGGTACGAAGTTTGCTGTTCCTCATGGTCGGTGCTGACTCGTGCGTACCCTGCGACACGCCGCTTCCGGGCTTCATTTATCGGAGCGGAGGTGTGCCGATTGATTGTTGCAGGAATTACTGTAACTGCTTTTTTCACGTTTCACTACCTCCGTTCCGTTTTCTTGCCCAGTATGCCTTCATCCATGCGCTGCGGACTTGCCGTTGATCATCGGAATATTCACGTTTTTTCATACGCTCACCGTGGGCTTTCCGCCATTCGGGTGTCCAAGCATCCTTCTTTGCCGTGTTTTGCCAAGGCTTAGAAACCTCACTGCCATTGACAAGGTGGAAGGTTATCGTGAAATCCTCGGGAATGCTTATTTTCACAACGCTTTCGGCAAAGACCTCTTCGTCATATTCCTCAAACCCCAGCACCTCTGCGGCGGCGAGATGTATTTTTGTTTCGGGAACGTCTTTCATTCGGCACTCGCCTTTTTTCTTATCATCCGCCGTGGCGCATCGCCAATAATGTGACCTCGTTCCGTTCGCGCGTTTTCGCCCCTTCCGATGAAAAGACGAGCCGCAGTTGCCGCATTTTATTTTGGCGGTCAAGGCGGAGGTATTTATTGACCAGTTGGCGAAAACACCGGCTTTGCGCCGCCGTGCCTGTTCCGTTTGGACGGCTTCAAAGTCCTCTTTGCTGATGATGGCTTCGTGCGCATCCTCTACAATGTAGATGGGAAGTTCACCGTTGTTCTTACGTTCCCTGCCGTCAAGGTGGCTTGCCTTGTAGGTTTTTTGAAGTTTCAAAATACCAGTGTATTTTTCGTTGCGCAGGATTGCTCTTACCGATGTTGCCGAAAATTCATCCATGCCCGTATAGGATTTTATACCCATTTCCCTAAGTTGCTTGGCAGTCGTTTCTGCTGACAAACCGCTGAGAAAGTTGGCGTAGATAAGTTTCACGACTTCGGCTTCCTCTGGGTGGACGATGAACTTCTCGCCATTCCAGCGGTAGCCGTAAATGTTGAATGAATTTGTTTTGCCTTCCTTGAATCCCTTACGGATTGCCCATTTCACGTTTTCGCTGATTGAGCGGGATTCCTCTTGTGCGAAGGACGCTAAAATGGTTAACATCAACTCTCCGTCACCGCTCATGGAGTTAATGTTCTGTTCTTCAAACCGAACCTCGGTACCAAGTTCGCGCAACCGCCGCACGGTTTCCAATAGGTCAACGGTATTGCGGGCGAAGCGTGAAATACTTTTTGTTAGCACGATGTCAATTTCTCCTGCTTCGCAGTCGGCAATAAGCCGTTGAAATTCCGTGCGCCCTACGCCCGTGCCTGACTCGCCGCTGTCGGTGTAAACCCCGACATATTCCCAAGCCGGGTTCTTTTGAATAAACGCGCTGTAGTGGCTGACTTGGGCTGATAATGAATTGAGTGTCCTGCCTTTTTCAATGGACACACGAGCGTATGCCGCCACCCGTTTTTTGATAATGAGGGCGGGATTCGCGGCTTCAATTTTATGGATTTTCCGCATGAAAATCGCTCCTTTCCACCCACCATATATCACTCAAAAACCGCTATTTATCAAGGTTTTTAGGGGGTGTTTGGGCTTGAAAACTACCCAAAACCGGGCGATATTTTTCAAGTAAAATTGTATCAAACCGACAATACTCTTCTTGGGTGAGAAGCCCACGATGGAGCATTGTTCGTGCAATGGCGGCGGATGCTTGATAGAGCCATTCACGCTCGAATTGTTCTTTACTCATCCGCCTACCGCCTTACCGAAGCGGCAAGCCACATAACAATCATGGGAGCAGAATTTTCTCCCTTTGTTGCCGTAAGCCGTGAACGCCGTGCCGCAATTTACGCAGGTGAAGTTATAGACTGCCTTTTTGTCAAGCTGGTCTGGGTGGGCTTTCCACCATGCGTCACAGCAGACTTCCGAGCAGAACTTTTTTGTTTTCTTGCCCGGTTGCTGTGTGAGTGCTTCGCCGCATTGTCGGCAAAATGAATGATTTTCTCCTGTGGTCGGCAGACTGACAGCGATATTATTACGGCGGCAGAATGATTGAATTGTGTTTACCGATATACCGAGCGCGCCCGCTATTTTCGAATAACTTTCACCTTGCCTGCGAAGTGTGGTGACACGTTCTTTTTGCACTAAAGTCATAAACGTCTCCTCCGTTTCCGGGGGAAAAGAAAAATCCCCTCGCTTCCTAATGGACAGCGAGGGGCAAAAATCCGTAGTTGTTTTATTGTGAATTTGAAATTCTTGTGTGGTATCGGAAAAGAATGGTCATCAACTGTTCTCGTGTGGCAGGGTTTTGTGGATTTGTACCGTCAGTTAAGCCATTGGTAAAAGCCCACTCCCATGCTTCCCGCGCCCAATTGCTGGGAACGTGACCGGTGGGAAGTTCTACAGCATCGTCCGGGGGTATGCACGGTTCTTCGGGTTCGAGCGGCTCTGCTGGCGTTCCGTGCAGATGTTGAACAATTGCGTCAAAGGGGAATTGCGGACCGGGGCAATTCGGGCGAGTGCGCGGAGTGATTTCGTGATGCCCCACAATATGCTTGCGGTCAAATTTGAACGCCACGCCGCGAGTGCTGTAAAGACGCTGGATTTCCGCTTGGATATGCGCGATTAACCAAACAGCCGCTTCCAGTTGTGCCTTGGAAAGACCGCCTTGCTTTTCGGAAAGCCTACCCTCGAAGCCGACACTGACCGAGTATAGATTTGCATTAACGCCACGGTCACGGACTGTGTACAGCGGCGAGTGCCGAGCATCCCGATTATCTCCGTTGCGGGTAGTGCCATTCGCCCACGCAACGTTGCAAATGTCTACTGCTTGAACGATTCTGCCGTCACGGGCAACGACAAAGTGATACGATACTTGGGAAGCGGGATTCGTTATCCATGAAACTGTGCCGTTAAATGCTCCCTCTGTGATGTGGCAGACCACCATATCAGGCACCCAACCTTGCCGTCCGATATTGCGATTAGGACTCATCTGTCTTGTTATAGTCATCTTTCACCGCTCCTTCCGACTTTTTAACCTTGATGTAATTGTGATAAAACTTCCTTCAACTTAGGCGGAATAGGCAACCCAAGTCGGCACGAATTTTCCAACAAACTCAATCCTTCGTTTGACAGGAAAAACAGAATAACCGCTGTACGCACAACTCCGCTTCCGCCGATTAAATGGCAGTCGACAATATGCGCCACGCCGACAAGCAAAAAAATTAGCACCTTTTTGACGATGCCGCGCATACCGACTTCGGAGGACAGCTTCTTTTCAAACGCCGCACACAAAACCCCCGTGCCGTAGTCGATTACCGTAAATGCTACAAGCGCATACAGCAATCCATCCCAGCCACCAAGAAAAAAGGCAAGCCAACCGCCTACGGCGCAAAAAACACCTTGCGCCACGTTCCATACAACCCTTGCTTCCATAAAATTCAGCCCCTTTCGAGCATAAAAATAACGCCTTGCGGCGCAGTAGCTGTGTTACATCAAATTTGGGTAGCGTTCCCACGGAGCGTATTTCCACTTATTTGAAATCCATCTGTAAGCCCAAAAGCCGTTATGCGCTCCCGTGAAATCTTCGTGCGGGATATGCCCCAGCGGAAACACGCCAGTCGCGCCTTCCCCGGATTCAACTCGTGATTCCAAATTTTGAAGCGTTGTGCCGAGAGAGTTTTCATAATCGTAAATCCAAAAAACAAACGGATGAAAGTTATTCGGAAATACAAGCCGTCGCCACGGCGGTAAGCCTTCCAGTTGATGTGAATAAGCCGAAAACTCATACGGCCAGTAATCGGGTCCCAGTTGCCAGTTCGGGTCCCACACAAAAGCGCCACGCCGAACGCGAGTATCAATGAATCCGGCCTGCGAAATGCTGTGATGTGCAGAATGCCGTAAAATCTGCCCTGCGTGTGCGTTCGTTATCCATGAGGGAGAGTTGCCAAGCTGTACCCATTGAAATAACGTCAAATAATCCAGAAACATAAAATCGGGATGATACGAATTTTCAAGCCCTACGGGTGGTGTAAAATGCGGTTGCGTTGCGCCGATATGAAAACCGTGGCTACCCCCGCGTGACATAGCGGCGAGTGCGTTTGCCTCCCATGCTGCTCGTGGTCCCAAATGAATAAACGCACTCCAATCACTGGGGTGCGCATTTCCGCCGGGTACATCGCTTCTTGAGAACCAGTGCAAATCTTCCAAACTTGGCGCACTTGAAAAGTCGTGTGTAATCCAGCACGACCGGCTAAAGCGCACCCCCGGCGGAAGCGGCGTAAACGCCATGGAAATATCCATATCGAAGTTGTGGCTTCGCCAACGTTCCTCACCGTATCGGATACCGCCTTGGAAGTTTAGAATGCCGCTTGACCATGATGTTGTAAACGGATGGTCGGGCAGAAAGCAGTTAAAGCACTCCAGTATTTCACCATGGAAATTATGGAGCCAATCATCTCGCCTTACAAATGTGTGCGTTATGGGGTGCAGGTTGTTTCCTTGTTTTACAAATGTCTGGTCGACAAGGTGGCGATTATTATATACTCGCACAATCCGATGGTCGGCTGGGTGTAAAACCCTTGTTTCAGGTACATACAAAAAAAGCCCCCCTAACTTGACGGCGTGAATATCACGTTCGGATTGTACACAACAACTACGGCATTGTTCGGCATATTGTTAATCTCCGCTTGCGTTGGCATACGGTCGAGGATTATATGCCCACCGTGGTGAATGGTCGGCAGCATTTCTTCAAGCACGCGGATAACTTCCGGGCGAAGTACAATGCCCAAGATGTCGCTTGCCGTTTTTTCTACCAGTTCACGGAAGTTTTCAAACGGATAAATCCAGTCGGGAAGCGGCGCAAACTCTATGAGGTCGAAAATCTCCTCCATAATCGGCGGAATAACCAAGTCCTTTATCAGTTCCAAGTCCAGCGGCGGCGTTTCGGGGTGGTTCGTTAAATCGTCAATGCGGTTGTTGTGTTCGCGCATTTCCATGAGCAAGTTTCGCGGTACACGTCCGAAAATGGCGTAGATATGGAAGCCTGTCTTGTCGTAAAACTCGGTGACTTCCATAATATTTTCCGTAACTGACACGCCTTTGCTTTCGCTTGCGATGGTGACAATATCGCCAACGTCATAATCCGCACGGTACTCGAACGGCGCGTATGGGTCCGGGATTTTCACGTCCAGCGACTTCACGGGTACATTTTGCCGTAGGAATTGATGACCAAAGTCTGTCATTGGAAACCTCCCGGAACGTGCATATGCTTCGCGCCGCTCCAGCCCTTGTGCATTACCGACTGTGATAATGTTTCGTTGCGGCTCGTCAATGCCGTCTTGTTGAATAGGTTGACCTTCCACCATTACCACATTTCGCGCCTGCGCTGTTTGGTGGAAAAACTGCTGGTCGGTTACGTTACGGAAATTCTCACAAAATTCTGCGGCAGCGCGCCGTCCGTCAAAAAGTGAAAACTCGAAAGCCTGCTCCCTCGGCAAAAATGCTACCTTGAAGCCGATGTCCTGCTGTTCGAGCCAATGCTCCAACGTACTGTTTTCTATTCGTGCAAGGACAAACTGCGTAGAAATGGTGTAGGTGGCAATGCGTAAGCCCGGAATAATTCTGTCCGCTGAAGTGTTTATAAAATTGTTGCGGACAAGCATATCCGCCGTTGCTTGCAGATTTACAAGTTCTTCGCTTGTGAAATCCACAACCCGGAAGGACAGCATTTTGCTGATAAACGCGCCTTTGACTTCGATGTTTTCACCGATAACCACGTCCTCGATAAACGCCGCTTCATCGTCATTGTCCTTGGCGATGATATACCCGGCTTTCATAAGTTCCACATTTTCGGGCGTGTTTGCCAAGTGCAACGTAAACTCCCCGGAGCGGTTGTAACGGCGTACCCATTTCAAGCTGATATAATTTTGCAAAATATGAACGAGGGTAAAGCCGTCATAAATGAACAGCGTGTTGGAGCGTAAGTTCCGTTGTATCGGGATAATCTCTTCCAAGACACGCAAGACATTGTGAAAATCCTCGGACAGCACCACCGTACCATAGTTGTTGCTTGTTACAGTAACGGTCGCTGATAGCGAAAATCCGCGCGGTGGCAAGTTTTCTACGTTTGCCAAGGTTACGGTAAATTGTGAATCGGTCAAGTTGATGTTGCTCGAAAACCCAGTGTCATCCAACGTAACCATGCCGGAAACGGTATTCACGCCTGCCCCAAAGACCTGTAACGTAACTTCTATATTTTCAGGATGTGCCACGGGAAGCTGTATCGTGTTTGGCGAAACGTCCAAAAGTTGAAGCGTTGGCAAATCCACAAGACGATATGTCGTAAAGGATTCTGCCCTCGTAGCGTAATTGCGGATGAAAACTATTTGCACGGTATACGTTCCCGCCGTCAAGTCGTTAAAAACAGAAGCGGCGATTGTGCGTGAGTATGCCGTTACGCCTTCGGAAAAAACATTATTGTGTTCGTAAAAAACCGAGTTGCCCTGCCGCAAGCGGATAATAATTGAATCGCCCTCACGGATATTTTCAAGCCCAACGGATACATTTACAGGCACAGCATTTCCTACATAACGCCCCACGCCGTCCAGCGACACGCTTGTTATTTCCGGTTCGGGAATAGGCGCAAGCACGGTCAGTATATCTTCACTTGAAGCGGATGCCGAGGCAGAGCCGTATACATCACTGATTATGGTTGCGTTAATTCCAATGGAATGTTCGCCAATCGCAAGTTCTGTGACGTTTTGGAAGTTTACATGGAACGTGTGCGAAAAGAGGTCAAAGGCAGTCGGTGGCAAATCACCGAGCGTTGCCGTGCCTTGAATGCGGCTTATTCCGATGCCGCTCATAATCCAGCGGCTTGAAATAATGCGAGGTGTTGTTATCGGCAGTTGGATTTCCCACGGTTCTATGAGGTCAAATGCGACCGTAGGAACGGGAACGACTTCATAATCGGTAGCCGCTTCGCAAATAAATTCATCGTCACGGCATAATTTCACGCGCACAATAAAACTGCCCACGGCAAGTCCTACAAAAATATCCGCAAGTATTGTGTGGCTGTAATCCGTTGCGCCTGCGATAAGCGTAGAAAAATGCTTGTAATGCACTGTGCCGTTGCGGTAAAGTTCCGTTGTTACGCCATCGCCGTCCAAAACATCTTGTAAAACGAGCGACACGGTTATATCGGTTTCACTGCCTACATATCGCCCCGGCGAAGATAATTCCACTGACACCATTTCTGCTAACGGCGGTGGTGGAGGTGGCGGGGGGTCAAGCAGACGATAAAATTCAAACGGATAACCGCCCAAAATTTCATCTTCAAAGCGGAAGCCGAAATCCGATATTAAAAACCGAAACGGAATCTCCCAACTAAGCTGATTTATGTTTGGTAAAGACGGAAATGCGTACCCGCACAAAACTGCGGCATCAAAGCGGAAACCGAAGTCTGACAAATCAAAGCGGAAGGGATGTTCATTTCCGAAAAAATCTTTATCGGTGTTAGTGGGAAAAGGGTAATCATCAGGCATAGCTTCCCACGGCGGAGATAATCCTTCCCCGGTCGGCTTTACTTCGAGCATTAAAACACCGAAAGAGGTAGCCGTGACATCTGTCGGCTGAAAAGTACGCCCGGTTGCCGCGCCGCTTCCACGGTCAAGTGCCACAGTTTGCCGAGTACCCGTTCCACCCGTTTGCGCCGGGTGATTTGATGTGAATTGCAAAATATCGTCAGGCGTTATCACCCAAGGTTGGTGCGTTGATTGGCTGGTATTCCCTGACGTACATAACGCCCACAACACGGTTTGCCCCGGTTCTTTGTCCGGGACTTCCACAAAAGCGGCAGGTTGGATATTGACGAAACCTTCCAACTCTTCTATATCCACTGTGTTGGTAAGGCTTAACAGCATAACCGTTCCCGCGCCCCAACTATGCCCGGAAACCGAAAAATTAACGGACGTTGCGGTAGCGGTCGTTTTGAATATACGGATTCTGCCGTTGCCTGTGCCTCCTGCGGAAGTGGGAATCCCGGACAGACCGGCAACTTCCGTCCATGCCGCAGGAAAATTCCAACCCGGTGAAAATGAAGAAACCACGGCTATAACGTCAAAGCCTACAAGTGCTTCCACTGATAGGCTAAAACTGTTGGCATTTCCAAGTATGCGCCCCGCGCTTCGATGCACCCAAAATGTTTTAGACATCCGCGAACACCCAACCTTGTAATTCCAAAAACTCTCGGTTTTGAAGTTGTGCCGTTGTTCTGCCCCATTCAGGAGTTGTCACCGCTTCCGTCCAGCCGACCGCAAGCACATCTGCGTCAAAAAACGAGTTAGCGACAACGACCTGCCCTCCAATGCCGCGCATGGAACGCGCAGGCGGAAGGTCGGCATTATTAGGATTCTTGAAATCGATAATGGCATAGCTGGTAGAAATATTACTTGTACCGGTGGAGCGCATACAGTGAATGCCAGCCATATTTAATGAAGCAACACTCCCAATGGGATTGTAAATGACCTCGCTGTGAGCCGCGCAATTAGCAATATTGAACGCAATAATCCCCGCACCCGTAATGCCGCCAAACCAAACCGCCTGTGACAAAGTTAAAGTGTTTGTTATCACGAGACGGTTTTTCGCCACACAGCCCGATATATTTGGGGTGCTTCCTGACCTACCCGCACCGATTATTCCACCGAAAATGCCCGGTGCCGCGCTTCCGACCAGAGCAAATTGCGTAACGCTGATACAGTTCACAAAGCTGATGGAGTAGTTTGCTATGCTCCCTCGGGCATCCGCAAATCCCAAAATGCCTCCAACAGCCCGTAGTTGTGTGCTGCTTGGAGAAGTGGTGGACGATGCGGTAATATGACAGGAAATACTGCCGTAATACGCGCAATTGTTAATCAACAAGGTTACGTTTGCCTCTCCCCATGTGCTTCCGAAGCATCCGCCAGTTGGTTGTGTAGAGCCGCTAATGGAAACGGTTATGTTTCCGTAGCACTCTATATTGGAAATTATCGCGGTTCGTGCCGGGTCAGTCGAAAGCGCACCAAAAGCACCGCCAACAAGCCGGCCGCATAATATTCCGACTTCACTTATACTTGTTGAGGAATGCACGATTTCCGCTTCAATACGCAAATCCTTTGTTTCCAACGTTTCTAACTGTGCGAACAATCCGGCTGCGCCGTTGCTGGTGGCAATCCTCAAATTTTTAATCGTTTTATTGTTGCCGTCAATATTGAAGCGGCGTGAAGGAATCGGTGTCCAGTTGGGGAAAATGCGTAAGTCGATGTCGTTATCAATTTTTACCCAATGCCAGTCAGCGGCAGAAAGATTCCGCAAGCTGTCCAAATCCAGTGCATCCTCCACCAGCCATGGGTCTGCTTGTGTTCCTGTGCCTGTTAATATTCCGTTAGCCATAATCGAAAACCTCCAATCAGTTTTTCCGCCCTTGGCGTAAACGGGCTTCGCCCGCCCCGCTTCTTCGGGGAACATTTCAAAATGTGCCGAGATAGCGCGGACGATAACTTAAGCTGACGGTCAAATTTCCAGCCCCGGTTGCCGCGCCAAAGCGTACTGTGTTTGTACCGATATCTAATAAGAAGAAACTCCGCAATCGCGGGTCTGATAAAAACTGCATTGCATTAATATTTCCGCGCTCTACCATGGAACGGTCGGGCATTGAAATAATCCGCAAGGTTTGATTTGCAAGATTGCTCATGAAAGCAATCCGTGCGTTATTATCATTTTCGATAAACGGATGCGAAGCCGTGCCTGCAAGCGACACAACAAAGCCCACCGTGCTGTCTCCGATATTTTCGAAGGTCAGTCCGCCAGATGAAATTGTGTGGGTGATTTCCGCTCCATACCAAAACGGGTCTAAGCATTTGAGGTGAACTTGATATTCTACCCTCGCATTTGCCCAGACCACGTTTGGGGTGCTTTCCACGAAGCACCGTATTGTGTAACGGCGGTTGTCTACCCGGTGGAAGTATTCGAGCGTACCGGGTACGCCTGTGTTGAACACGCGCTTGAGTTCTCCTTCCAACTGCCGCCGACCTGCTACCGCATCAATGAAGCCTGTTATTTCAAGGTAGCGAGGGTCTTTGCTTTGATTGGTGAACATTTCACCGTCCATGCGCATGACTTTTTCGCTGGAGATACTGTTTTCCATCTGCTCCCGGCAATCCCAAAGGTGGAACGTGCCGAAGCGGGACATGGAGAGCGTCATGCCAGTATCGTTGATGTACGTTAGTTCTACGTCTCTTGAAATAAGCAAATTTGGCACACCTTCCCTTCGTGCTGAATTAAAAAAATTAGTTTACAAACCATGCTGCTTGGCATATACTATTTATGACAGTACCCAGCACGCCTCTTAACAATGCGTACCACGCTGGGTCATTTTATATTTTTAAGAGGTTTTTCAATGGAAACGAAAATATTTAAGGCACACCAGCCATCAATGACCGTGGACGAGCAGATTGCGAATTTACGTTCCATTGGCTTGGTAGTTGAAGATGAAGACTATGCTCGCTCTATTCTCAATGACATTTCCTATTTTCGATTAATTAAAGCCTATAGTTTGGGGCTTAAAGCGAAAAATGGAAATTACCACGAGAACGTGCGCTTTGAAAACATCGTCCATCTTTATTTATTTGATTCCAACTTCAGACAAGCCCTATTCCCCCAAATCGAAAAAATAGAGATAAACCTACGTTGCCGCCTATCCAACTACTTCTCTGATAAATACGGCGTTTTGGGCTACGAAGAGGAAACGAATTTTGCCGTTCCCGCTGAGGCGTTTCAAACCTTTTATGACGAGGTTCAAAAAGAAATCACTAGAAATAGCAGGAAGCCATTCATCAAGAACTTTCATGAAAGCTACATAGACGGAAAAGTTCCATTGTATGCGCTTGTAGAAGTCATGAGTTTCGGCCCGCTCTCCAAGTTTTACAAAAACATGAAGAGCGAGGACAAGAAAGAAATTGCATCCATGTACGGCTTGAAATACCTAAGTTAACAGTTCGCGAAATGATTTCACGTTGGGGAAGTTGCCAGCCGAAACGTGGAATAATTACGCTTAATAAACGTTTGATTGAAACGCCAAGAATTTGCATTGAATATGTTGTGATGCATGAGTTTATCCACTTTTTACACCCTAATCATTCGAAAATGTTTTATGATTTGCTTTCAACACTAATGCCGGATTGGAGAGAACGAAAAAATACACTTGAAGATGAATACACATTGCGTTAATTATTTTACGTGTAGAAAGGGATTAAGCATGGCTGGTAAAAATATCAACTACTACTTGTTGGACGGGACGCCGAACGGGCGCATTAAATGCACCATAGCCAACTGGACAGGTGTCGCATATCGTATTCCACGCACAGAACTGGAAAAATGTAAAGAGCGTGACGACCTTAAACAAAGCGGTGTTTACTTCCTATTTGGCACAGAAGAAGATACCGATAGCGATGTAGTCTATATTGGGCAGGCAGGGATTCGTAAAAATGGCGAAGGTATTTTATACCGCTTACAGGAGCATAAACGGAATGCCGACAAAGACTATTGGACAGATGCCGTGGTATTCACCACATCAAACAATTCATTTGGACCCACCGAGATTAGTTGGCTGGAGAACTGTTTCTGCGATTTGGCAAGAATGGCTAATAGATATGCTATCAAAAATGGGAATAATCCCACCAGCGGCAATGTCACGGAAGAGAAGGAAAGTGAACTTGAAGAATTTGTTGAGTATGCAAAAATTGTCATGGGTGTTTTGGGATATAAATTGTTTGAGCCGCTTGTAGCACCCATGATAAAACCAAAGCATGAAAATCAGCCAAGCGAAGAGTCGCTGTTATACTTACGCCGCAAAAGCAAAAAAAGCGGTGTGACCATTGAGGCTACTTGTTTGCGTACATCCGAAGGATTTGTTGTGAAGCAGGGTAGCCAAATAGAGATGATTGACTCCGACAGTATTCCATCTGGAGTTAAGAAGCGTCGGCAAGCCGCAAAAGTAAGTGCTGATGGTATTTTGCAAGAGGATGTTCTTTTCAAAAGCCCTAGTTATGCAGCCGCATTCCTAATTGGTGGCCATGCAAACGGGTTAACCGAATGGAAGTTAGCAGATGGCAAAACCACACTCAAAGACATGGAAAACAATGAAACAGATGAAGATTGATGACTTTATCACATAATCGAAAAGAAAGGTAACAATATTTATGAAGAGTAGGCAGCTTATCAAACAGACAATTTTAGTCACTGCACTTATCCTTTTGACAGCTATTCTTGCGGCCTGTAGCGGGGAAGTCGATGTGCAAGTTCCCACCGAAAGCCCATCGAATCAAGAAATAACTGAAGTCACGCCAATACCCATAACTGCCGCGAGGGTAGAGCGGTTAACCTCATTTTTTGCAGACTTCGGAGGCTGGTTTAGCTTATCGCCCGCGCTGGGCGACTATGACGTAGATTCACCCGATAGCATTTATTCCGCCTTGGAATTTGTGCTAAGTTCCAGGGTTTTTAGGCATGGGCGTGAAGGGATACTCGGATATCCCCATTATGGTTTCGTGCAATACAAGGGTGGTCAAAAATTTAGTTGGGATGATATTCCAGACGGGGTGCATCCAATGTTCGAGTTTATAACTACCGATTATGTAAACTCTGTATTGTGGAGCCTTTTTGGTATCACAGATTTTGAACATGGTGCTACTGAATTTACACCCACTTTCGGCTTCCAATACCACGCTGGAGGATATTTCTACAGGTCGCTTGCCCAAGGTGCCGACACTCAGGTGGATATTAATATAGTTGAATTGTACGATAACGGAAACGGCACCTACTCTGTTGTAATTGAGTATGTATGTCGGGGATGGGAAGGCATTGACTCGGAACATTTGCAATATAACATAGCTGTTATCCAGCCCTTTGCCGATACCTATCAGTTGCTTTACTGGCGAAATAATGTGCCGCGCGACACCCCTATACCTGTACGTCAGCCAACTTCCTAACAACTAATAACTGCACGACAAGATATGCCAAACGCGAACTCGGCTACATGGTTTATAACCGAGTAAAGTGTTAATGCCGTGTTCATGTGCAATAGAGGGGTGCGCGTTGGCTGGTCAAGATTTCCAGCTACGGCCTTTCCAAAGCGCAAAAAATGGGCAAAACCCACTCATTAGAACGTAGGAAGCCCAGTAAATCAGCGTTTCCTAGCCGTCTACCATTGTATCAAAGTCGTAGTCAATACGGGGGTTTCGATGGTGAAGTTGATACAATCGCGCGGAATCCAACGCAATTTTTATTTTGGGTGCATAATGCACGCAGATATGCTATGGTCTAGCGAGGAGTTATAAAGAAAATTTGTACTATCTGCATATGAGAGGATGTTTCAAGCTATGAATAAACAACTGTCAGAAATGACAATAAAAGAATTGTGGAAGCTATTTCCGATAATTTTGAAAGAGCATAATCCGCAATATAAAAATTGGTATGACGTTGAAAAGCAGAGTATCCTAGGTGCTGTAGAGCCTGAAAATATTATACGAATTAATCACATTGGGAGTAGTTCAGTTAC
>Ga0123355_10006224_pt1 | contig 17637 bp, 12 predicted proteins | sample TergutEmb28metaG_3_FD_89872 | JGI IMG/M metagenome (GOLD analysis project Ga0123355, IMG submission 89872) | Embiratermes neotenicus P1 segment gut microbial communities from Petit-Saut dam, French Guiana - Emb289 P1 | ecosystem: Host-associated > Arthropoda: Insects > Digestive system > Gut ...
ATATGCTGCCACAACACTTCGTTTGCAAATACGAATTGAATTGTGAACATTGTAATATAACTTTAGCAAGGAACAAAGCTCCCTGATAATGATCTGACAAGATCGAAACATGTCGGAGTGTTTTAAAAGTGTTTTATGCGAAATTATATGTGCATTCGTTGGATGATAAATTGAAGTGGTTCTACGGAAATGCACGGTGCTACAATAAGATTTATACTCATGTTTTTCGTATTCATAGGTGTGTTTGTATATGTCTTCGGAAAACTAGTCCAAAAAAAGAGTCACTACCTACTCATTATTAACCGACGTCAGCTGGTTACACAAATCTAGAGCTTGGTTGCAATTGCTGTGACAAAAAGAAAACAGTAGCAAAAACGTTATCCCCGGAGAACCGAAAACTCAACACATTTTCATCCACACCTGTTCATTGCAGACATTCTACAAACAATACAGCATTTAAAACACACCGAGACTAACAATGACAATCCTCAGGGGGTACAAACGAGAATTTGAAATATACACCAATATTCGTGCAAGCTTTTACAACTGGCAAGAAACACTCTTGTGATATTCTGACAGGAATGACAATGCATTGTTCAGGTAATTATGTTAAGAGTGTAGGAAAACGTAAGATAGGGATATAATTTTCGTGGGTCTAAATCCGCCTTTAGCGGGGCGGTGTAGATAATTGTTGAACTGCGTCTAGACTTGTAAACTATTATTGTAGTAGTAGTAATAGTAGTAGTAGTAGTAGTAGTAGTAGTAGTAGTAGTAGTAGTAGTAGTAAACACTGTTTTTGTTATTGCCGTTCTGTAATGTTCCTATTATTTAATTCATTACAGACGTACAGCAAAAAGTCGCAGGAATCGGTGGAAGAAATCTTAGACAAATAGCGAATGACAATAGCGAATTCATTTTTAAAACTTTCATTTATAGATATAGGCTACATTCAGATGTTTCAGGATGTAGTTGAATGGCTGTTTTTGAATGTTAAGCAAAACCGGTGAATCCAAGCACCATTTCGACCATTAAAAACTTTGCAGGAAGACCAGCAAATTTGACTGATTTTTCTTGTATTCATTCATATTTACTTCCTTCAAATATTTGGATTATATTTTATTACCAACCTTCAAGTTCTAATCCAGTTTTCTTCCTATACATGACATATGACAGCTGTCTCTATTTATCATTTTATATACGTATTTACATAAAGAATTGTCAAACTACTTTCGAGTCTAAGAGCTACAATTCCTCTTGCAGATACACCAGTACTATCCCAAAGATATATTATTATTTCCACACTTAAGTTTTTCTATCATTGCTGACAATATCCCAACTTTTACCAAGTGCTATGTTATTGTTTGAATGTTTAAGTTTGGTAAGTTTTCATACTAACACCAATAATAGCTCACATGTATCCACACGACATCATACATTTAGGTTTTTATATCAGCACCAATAATATCTGAAGTGCTTCCACATGTCATATCCAATGGTTAAGTTTTATATCAACACCAACACTATCCCACGGTATCCACAGTCATACCACAACTTTAGGTACCCATATTAAAACCAATACTATCCCAACTGTATCCACAAGACATACCGTAATTTTACCTTCCATACTCTCACTGGTGTTATCCCGAACTACCCAACTGCCGTATTGTCTTCATTTCTCCTGTCGAATTTTCATATCATCACTGGCAATATCAAAACTACCAATCTGCCACAGTCTCTTCGTTTTCTCTGATAAATTTTCATCATTGTATACATTTTTCCTTTTCTAACTACGCAAGCAATTTTGTAATGGGATTCCGACTTTTTACTTGAGCGACTACTCGTTTTTTAGCCTTTATGGAACAAAAATGGAACTGATTGTATTGTAACCCACAACATTCTCAATAATTAAAAGATTTACCCCAGAAAAGTTACTGGGAACTGTGTGTGTGTGTGTGTGTGTGTGTGTGTGTGTGTGTATGTGTGTGTGTGTGTGTGTATGTGTGTGTAGTGCAATAATAGGTTATATATTGACCCATACTTAATTTCTGCTTGGTGTAAATCGTTTTGCTATGTACAGGTATTTAGATTCTCCAAGTATGGAATATAAAACATGGTAGATTTTTTCCAGACAGCTATGGTATTTGCAATGAATATGTAACTTTTGTGTTCTAAGTATTTGCTTTGTTTACCGTTATTGCTACCGTGTTTCAGTTTACAATTTCCTTTTGTAAAAATTTCCATTTTTATTACATGACCCAATTTAACTTTCTTTATTTCAACTGGCTACCTAACACCAAGTTATTTTAATTTGATGTTTTTATCTTATCCTCCAACGAAATTACTTGTATTTTTTATAACTGCTGTAAATTCAGAGAAGTTAAATATAAAACCTTTTACTTCCATTTGATTTGTTTCAGCATTGTTGTGATTAATGAAATTCTTGTCATATTTGATGCGTATTTATGAAGTCAAAAATATTTAACGAACTTCTACCCACTTTTTCGAGATACAAAAATCCACCCACGGTATTATCATTACTGTCACTATTGATGTCAAAAATGGATCAATATCGTAACCCTCCCTTTTGGAAAAAGTGGGCCTTTTTGTGCCGACTCGAAATTTAAGACATTTTACTTTGTTTAATGTTTGCTGGTTCCAAACGTCGCAACTTTCCTTCAGCTAGACGCCCTTCGGCCGGCTAGTGCCTTCAGCAGTTACAGTGGAATATTCTATGGAAGGTCCGTTCTACTTAGGACTTTTTTAAACTATCTATATTAATTGTAGCTACTTAAAATTTGTTGTTTCGTATTGTTATTTTCTATAGTTTAATTACTTTTCGTTTTCAATATATGTGGTTAGAGATTATATGTACTTCTCTTATGTTCCTGTGCTGTTCCTATAGATGTTTTATGGCTGTTGTATCAGGAAATTAATAATAAAGAATTAATTTAAATGGACTTAAATGAATTAGTGCTTAAGCTGCGTATGTAAATATAATTACATGAGATACTACAGAAATTCATTATATACACTTTAAGTTCCTTGTAAATTCTCCGTTTAGGAACTGACTTTCAGAAAGGTGAAGTTCACGCCAAAGACATGCAAGTAATATTCACAGTTTCTGCTTTCGTAACTGTTGGTCTCATTCCGTTTTGCACGAGAAATTATGTCCTAAATAAGAAAAGTCTGCATGCAGATGCAGATGACTTAGTCAGTCTTCTAAGCTAATGAACAGGTATAGGCGGAGTTTGGTACCACAGAGGGAGGCGATAATTAATAATAGAATCTGTCGGTTTGACGCGCTTGTTATCCTTGCATATCACAATTAAAATATTAATGTTAACTGCAGAAAATTTCAAAGTTTTCTCACTTTCTGTTACCGATACATCAGAAATTTTCTGACAAAAAATTTTTCTCTCTGGTTCAGATACAAATAGGTTTAGTGCACTATGGAGAAGGAAAGGCGCATGAGATATAGCAATACATATTCATAAAAGTTATTAAATTGCTGATCTGGAATTCCGTAGAGTTTCATTCGCATGAGGAGAAATATCTCGGGAACAGAATACAAATGTAGATTGGCTGACGAGCTCCAGGCAGGAAAAGGAAAAAATACTGAAATATAACCAGAGAGAGGAAATGACGTTGAATTTTAACACCCACTTCATAAATAATCGACAAAGCAAGTGATTATGAACTCCTGGTGCAACTTACGGGTCGATAGATCCCTCTGTTTATGGTTTGGACAGCTGAGTTTTCGGTTCCCGAGAGAAGAGCGACTGTTCTGGTCGCCCCACGCCTTAGGCATCCTGCTTCTGTTTCAACTGATGACGGTGAGGTAAGAGCAAAGAGCTAGCCACAAACTTCCTACAGGGCTGAGGCTAGGAATGCACAGAAACTTATGAATTCTTGGTTTGATTCTTACTTGCAGAGTCATGAGAGTGCAGTGACTTCTAAAAGAACCATCTGGGTGTGACGAGAGGACAAAAGATATACATAGTTTTAGAAGTTTCTACTTCCGCATTAAGGGTTCAGTTATTTATTTACCGGGAATTTTATGATCAACAAATTCTTTCAACACAGACACTGTTAACTGCCAACTTTGACACAGGCTTCTCAACTTTCGATTCCGATTTCGAAACCTTCATTTTCCTTCTTTCAATTCAATAGACAGGACGTGTTAGAGTTCCGTTACCTCAGCAATATGTAACTGTACTCGTCTTCTGTTAAGGTCGGCCTGTGCTTGATAAGTGATTTTCTTCGGAATTCCCATACAACTACTGAAATAGTAAAAGGTAAAGGTACAGCAATCCCTGTACAAGTCTAGAGAGGCCTCGAGATTTCCAGGAGGTTGAGGCTTCCAGATTTCAAGACAAGGTTGCAAGCCCTACGCACCAGCCGCCTTTACCCCAAGAAATATTCCTGGTACTCATTTCTATTAGAGGCTGAATCGACTCCAGTGAGGCCGGAAGGATTACGTCAATGAAAAATTCCGATGACACCATCGGGAATCAAACCCGCGAACTTTCGGCTTTCTGCCCAATGTCTCCTCATTACATAGTTTCCTCCACTCCACTGTCACCTCGTTCCTCGCAAGCCCAACACACTCAGCCTACGTTCTTCCCTCATTGTGAACAACCAAGTTTCACACTCATACAAAAACAGGCAAAATTGTAGTTCTGCATATCTCAATGGCTACCGAGGACATTTTTGCCAGGAGTAATGCAACCTGGGCGTGAAGCTGACAAATCGTCACCGTGATCAATATTTCTGCTCCTCCTTAACACCTTCATGGCGTGCCCAGGGATGACATTGCCCTTCGAATTTGAACTCTACGTCTAATATATGTACATATATGTACATATGCACGTGCGTGTGTGTGTGGGGGGGGGAGTAGGGTGCATGTGATGGCATGATACATCATCATTAAAGCCATATCTCACGCCTCACCCATTTTATAGTCCCTCTCCCCTGAATTTTCTCATCGACTGTACCATGTCGACTACTTACCAAAGGGTCATAAACCCTGCTGTTGCAAGTTTAAACACTGTCGGTCGCAAAATTGAAAGCTGAGACCAAGGACGGATTTGGGCTTCATCCTCAGTACGTGGAAAAAAAGTATCGCGGAGAATCTCACTATCAAATCCTCAGTTCTAGCACCAGCCCTTTCATTCATCTCCAGCTTCTATCTTAAGTGAATAATGGTAATTATCCTATTGTTACAGATTTTCAAACTGCAACTGGTTTTTACGTCTAGGATTTCTGCCTGCTTGGCTATGACCAAATCATACGGTCTCAGGTCTAAAAGCTTTTACCTAACAAGGTCCACTATCTACGAGTTTTGCAAGACTTCATATTGCAAGTACAGCTACAAGTTTAAGTCATCAACTTAATAGTTTCAAGGCAGGATATAAAAATTTCGAAAAACGACTATTAGCTTCGTCATACTTGTCCGTGCATTCGTCTGTCCGCACAAAACAATTCCACTCCCAATGGAGAGATATTAATGAAATTTGACATAGGATGATTTATCGAAAATCTGTCGAGAAATTTTCAAATGTGATTAAAATCTGACAAGAATAAAGGGTAATTCCCCGGCGTCTGAATTTTATATGCCAACGTGTCGGAACACTCTGTCTGTTCCATCTTCATAGGCAGGAAGGTATGAAAAATATCTACCCGCCTATGAAGATGGAACAGACAGAGTGTTCCGACACGTTGGCATATAAAATTCAGACGCCAGGGAATTACTCAGAAGAAAGCATACAACATTCAGAACAAGGCGAAAGTTTGAAATCGAGAAGAACAATGGGTCCTTCACATGAAGAATAGCGTACAATTATAATAGTATCGGGTTTAATGCTTCTTAAAATGAAAAATGTTTAATACAAAAGCTATAGAGGGAATCAAAACACACTTACATATGGTTTCTCTTGTCACGAAAGAATTCATTTATAACCTGAAAGTTAATATTATACTGTGTAACAATATTGAGATCTGAACTTGACAGATCAGTAATTGCAGCTGTATGTTTTACCTTTAAATTCTTACATATAGCCTGATGAAGGCTTCAAAGTAAGCCGAAACTTGTACACGTAGTGAATTTCCAAACTTTTAATATAGATTTGTGCTTGCCGTACGAGTGATTGGTTTATTTTCACATTTGTTTAATTACATCGAACACTGTAATATTTACAGCACAAAGATATTTGTTATGTAAATCGTACTCCATCATTTTCTTCTTCGAAAGACTTTTTTTCAGTAAATAGTTGTTCAGAAGAGTTCGATATATAGACAGAAAGCCATTTAAGACTCGACGTGGAAAGCTCGTTCTATCAACCAAAGCTGTAATACTGCAACATATTTTTACGATTAGAATAATGCCCCACCAGCAAGTTTTATTAAAGTCTTTTCGGCGACTCTCGAATTGCTAAATGTGGACAGACAGACGAATAAAAGGATATGACCAGTTTACAGTCGCCTTGTTACAACTTCTCATTGCGCATGCGCCCAAATCGTCACGATAGCCATCAAAGGCAGAGTCTTCCCCAGCAAAAGGATTACTCGAAACTATGTAGTCGGAATTAGCGAGAGCTTGGAATAGGCTATAAGCAAACAAATACATGTCACCATCATTAACTCAGCCCAACCCGTCATCATCAGTCACCAATAATATCACCGTTATCACCATCGGAACAACCACCGCCGCAAACAATGCACTGATTATAGATGTAAGGTATTCTACAAATACAGGCGACAATCAGATACCAACAACCATTTCAAGCAGCTAACCATTTTTGTTTTCTGTGTCCACGCGGGGTAGCTATCATTAGTGAGGTGTTTCGAACGCCGCTAATTTACTCTACATTAGTGTCAGCAAAGGGTGACAGACACTTGGTACGTGAATATTTTATCAGAAAACAATGTAGATGCAAAAGAAATTGTTATTTGACGGTCGGTTTATTTTCCGACTGTGGAGGTGTAAGGTGTCAAATGTTACAGTGGGGAAATGGAACGTTGAGTGCAAAAGGATGTCGTGGCTGAAGGTATGAAGGAACGCCACAGAAACAATCAAGTCATCAGAGGTTGTAGTTGTGTGAATATTGCAAGCCGCGTTCTGGGAATAAAAAGGTGGAGTTATTTAAAATTTCAAAGGCGAGGGTTTTATTTAGAACTAATACTTACTTATTTACTTATTTACTTACTTATATACTTACTTATTTACTTAGTTACTTACTTACTTACTTACTCCACGGAGCAGGAGTCCTCCTTAGAAGCTAACCATTTCTCAGCTAGTCAAGAAATTCCCCGCATTTTGTGAAACCCAAAGGTTCATTACCACATTCACAAGTGCCCGCCACCTGTCCCTATCCAGAGTCCGCTCGATCCAGTCCATACCTCCAAAACCCACTTCCTGAAGATCCATCTTAATATTAATTTCCCATCTACGCCTGGGTCTCCCATTGGTCTCTTTCCCAAAGGTTTCCCCATCAGAAACCATGTACACGCCTCTCCCCTCCACCATACGCGCTACATGCTCCGCCCATCTTATTCTTCTTGATTTTATAACCCGCACAATATTGGGTGAGGAGTACAGATCATTTGGAACCAATAACAACATTAAAATATATTCATTGTACATCAAGACCTTTGAATATACTGACACATGTACAGTACATGACGACTGAGATGTAATGATGCGAAAAGCAAGGACAAACACGTTATTAGAAGTAAAAAAAAAAAATAATAAAGTGATCCCATTACAGGCCCGGTGTGGCCCAGAGGGTGGGTATAGGTATGCAGGGTGCAGCAGAAAGAACTCCCCTATTTGAGAAGCGAACAAATTCAAAATCAAAGAAGATACGGCAAATATTTTTCTATTTCTGGAAAGCACACAGAATGCCGTTTTACATTAACGTGCTTTGAATAAATTATCACTCAAGTGGCGGTCTTGAATATTGATAAACTGATGTAGCCTCTCGATAGTTGTCCATGACCTTGAGAAACATTTCAGGTGTAATGGCAGCAACTTCCTGTCGTATCGCCTCCTTCAGAGCTTCCAAAGTTTGTCCTGTTTATCTAAGGTTTGATACCCAACGGTAAATCGTTTTCTTATCAGGAAAAGCCTCCCGTCGACCAAGCTCAAAGCGGATGCGAAATGCACGCTGTGTTGTTACCGGCTACCCGCCATTTTTTATAAACTCCTCAACAATAAAGGCACGATGTTCTTCCAACCACACCATGGTGTACACTGAAAACGGCACGTACACCGCTGTTCGATGACGCGCTCCCCACCCGAAGCTATGCCCCTCCAAAATCGGGGTGTTCTTTCTGCCGCATCCTGTAGCTCTACTTTTCCATGACCGCAGCACTGGAAGCGGGTGAGTGGTCAGCGTCACGCCCCGACCGCACTTTACCCCCGGGAAAACCCCGGTACCCATTTACAGGAGGCTGGTCGAGCCTCAGGGCCGGTCTGGACGGGCGGAAAATCCCGTCCCCACTGGAATTCGATCCCGGACCGTCCAGCACGTAGTCAGTCGCTATACCGACTGAGCTACCCGGCACGTCATTAGAAGTAGTACATAAAAAACACATTACAATCATAATAAATAAAAAATATTGAAGTATGTGCTAAGCGTGTATTACATATTGAATACGCATGCGCCAAAATGGGCAATACTTTGGACAGGCGATAAGCATAGGAAAGAATGGTGCTTGATTAAAAGGGACAACTTCAAATATATTTACAGCAATAAGCATGTACCTTAACGGACTGGCAAACGCATGATGAAAACAAGAGTAGCTCACTGTGTTTAGCATAAAAATGATTTAAATCGACTTGCGTAGCAGGCGCAGCATTATGATGTTGTCCGCGCGTGGAATAACAACTCACATCTTTCCAAGGACACTGACGTAACATAAACTATGCAAGGATCTATGCAGGCTTGTCGAATATAAGGCTAAGCATAAATTATGAAGGAAATTTGTACACTTAAGTAACTACACAAGCTCCTTCGTTGGTTTCATTAATTTCTGAAAATTACCAATCCAAACCAAATAGCAATAACATTTAGCAAGTAAAGAAGAAGAAGCCTACAAGGATGAAGGAAGCAGATCAACTGAAAAATTGTACAGTTCGAGGAAAAGAACAATTAGAGAAAGAGCTATATATTTGAGAAATATACTGATTTTCAAGTCTTTGTTGTTTGCAAGCTAAAATAATTAACATGGCAAGAACTATGGACGAAATATTTTAGGAATTAAGATTTAGAACATGGAAACAAATGTATAAATTATTTAAACAGTAACTGCAGTAAATTATGTACATATACACCGCATCGAATAATGAACCTGATGGTTCGAATGCTCTCAGGATTAACACACTGATATTTTTAATATGCTGCATTGTGATGGTCCATATACGTATATTATGTTGGTTTGCATAAGAACAATGCGATTCTCACTGATAAAGAAACAATACAACAATAATGAAGTCTCCATATTGGAGGTGATTTTTCTTATTTTATCTGAAAATAATGACAAGTCTTTAACAGTAGGCTAAATTGCGATAAAAGAGTTTCTTCGTGTAAGAACTTCTGTCCCAAGCTTAACGATTACATTTATTTTACGAAGTACTTTATATCTGAACACAAAATACGACAAAAAATAAAATATCAAAATCACGCGGAGATAACAGTGCCATTGTTAATGCTATCCAGAAAGGAACTCCGGACCTTCGAAATAATGATTACTAACACAAACCGCGATGTGAAGTGTTACACATTTGTATTATTTGTATTAACCTGCAGCAAATTGGTATTAAATCTTCACAAGAATTGAAATTCGTAAAAGATTCATTGTGGGAACTTTAAATAGATTTTCCACCCTTGTTACTAGCATCTTTCCAATATCTCGTGAATTTCTCTTTGTTTGTTCTACCCTTAACCCACCCATCTGTCTAAAAGTTGCTACAGAAAAGCAAAGAATGCAAACACAGAGGAATAAAATCCCTGCTTCTGCGGTTTTGTTCAAAACTTTCTACCGCCACCTCGGAATGATTTGTTGTACCAAACTCTTAAGATGGATTATTGCAAGGCAATATACATTTCATATTTTACTTGCTGTGGAGCCACTTTGGTTTTTAATCAGGAACTGACGGCAATGCAGACACATACAAATCACAAAATATAAACTCAGTGTGATAGAATACCTTTATTTTAATCTAAAATCACATGAAAGTCAAATCGAATGCAATGAAGAGGATCTCATTCGAATTAAATTCTTTGGCCTTGAGTGAGTTTTATCGTTATTCGTCTGTTTTACGGAACGCTGCCTTAATAGTATCTTCAGATTCTCGTTAGAGGGTTCATAAACACAGTTGACTAATGGCAGTGACAATTCACATCCACTCGTACATCAACTTCCTCTTTCTGTCGATGACGTAATATGACTTTGTCAACAATTCAGTATAAATGAAATTCACTATTAGAGAACGTTACTGTGTGTTTCATGGAAATCCTTCGTGCAGCTCTTGGACTACGTAGGTAACATTCTGGGAAACACTGGTACATGGCAATAATTAAATTACAAGTCGGTAGCGGAAACTCTGCTATACACCTGCCCCAGAGGCACCGTCCCTCACAGGCACGGGGAACTCAGCGGCATCTCTTCGGTTAACGCTCCGAAATATGGCACCACATACAAACAGGCCTAAATGATACAAGAAGCTGAGAGCATGGTGCACAGTCTGCTTACAGCAGTCACGGGAATAACAAAATAAGATTTAGATTTGTTAATACAGCTGTGTCATAGGCACATTGCAGTCACAAGTACGCCATCTCTGTGTATGCCATGAAGGAATATGGGGAATTGAGGTAAAGTCCCATTCATTCTTGACATTAGTACCAGAGGTAGGATTACTTCAGAAATACAGTGGGGTGCACAATGTGATGGCTGAAATGTCGTTAATCTGGTCACAAATTTCCTCCGTTCATGGAACCAAAACTTTCATCATCATTTCGACAACAGGACACAACCGAACACCATTTAGCCAGTTTAATTTACCAGTAATTAGTAATAAATTAGACACTCATCTCTCCATTTCAGTTATAATATTATACCCGATACCTTACAAACCGCTACCGTAGGCTAAATCAAATTAAAATAGCTGGAAAATAAAATGGTGATGAGAATATTCTGAACTTGTTACAAGACATAATAAGAATATTTCATAATTGCGGAAGGCTGGTCTGGATAGAATTTCATTACGTCTCTTTCCGGAAGATCCCAGTATTCGTAACGTTTATATTTTGTCAGAGATAATTTAGTGAATAATTTTGAAAATATTGATAGTTTATAGACCACTAAATTGGGGTGTTAATTGGCGATGTACTGGTACAGCGCGATAAATTTTGTCCCATTCTCATTTCAGACACTGGAACTAAGACAAGTATATTAATACTGAAACTGCTCTAAAAGGCATTACTAATGAAAATCAAATTAGTTGCATATCTTCTGCGTATGGTCCCAGTTAAATCTGCGGAAAGTTAACCAATGATCCTACGCATGGAAACGCATAATGCCAACAGCGACAAAGTATTGAGCATTTGTCCTTTTGAGATCACACTATTTGGGCAGTGTGTCAAGAAACTGGTAGCATTTTGAGAAACCAGCATCTTTTTTATTACCGCATTCTAATAGCACTTCAATAAGTGTTATCTAGAGACAAATGAATCCGTGCTACACTCTAAAGAACTTTTCGTTTAAGATCAACTTCAATATTATTATCCACTACGCGCTCAGTTTCCCCGTCAGTTTCCTTCATTTGATGCCCAAAACCAAAAGTTTAAGTGCATTTTTGATATTCGCAATATCTGGCGGTCTAGGAACATTATTTAACTACAAATTCTACGTATGCCTAAGCAATCCCATCCCAAGAGTATCATAAAATTTACACCTTACTTTGAATACCACAGACTTTATGGCACTTGATGCTGTGTAGTTCGCTATAGAAGTAGATATAAACTTGCTGCTTCTATGTTCAGGGTAACTTTCTATCCTTAGGTAAAATGCAGACCTAGTCAACAAGTTAGTCCGAAAGGTTGGTGCCGATCTATCTAAGTAGATAGTGCAAAGTAGATACATAAGTAACATCACAGATTAGAACAATTTTCCTATTTAACTCCATGACAAACTGTTCTAATAAAATCTTCCGTTTGTTCGTTTTCTGAGACGTTATAGTTCTCAGAAATGAACTTCACACGACTCAAGCGTCAAGAACCAGAATGCAAATCTTCAATTCATTTCTACTGGACACCAAGCATGTTTAGATACTGATCACAAGGTGTTCATAAACAAGTAGTCCCATTCTTGACCTGGAAAGGTTACAAGGCAAAGAAGTGAATTCTGTTTCACCAATCTGACCTCATTAAAAAACAACGAATCGAATGCCACAAGCAGTGCTCTGTACGTCAAACAATTCTCAGGTCATTTTTAGACGGTTTTAACATTTCAAACGCCTGTAGCGTCAAATGAAAGAGAAATGTTGCAATGAACGCCGCTGTTAAAGCTTAGCAACAGACGGTCTTTGACAGTCTCAAACTACTTCTCTTCTGTATGCCTGAACTGGTTAAAACCACGACAGTCTTCATTTAGGACAAAGTGTAAGTTTGTCGGGATTCGAATTTTATGCCTCCTTCATAATAGTTTAGTCGGTATAGTGATGATGTTACAGGCTAAACAGCTGAGCAGTTTGACTTAGTTTCCCAGCGGGGTCAATATTTCTTTCTGTCCTCCACACAGTCCAGACCGTTTCTGGGACATCCTACCAAATTATTCGCGGAAGTTCTTTCCCCAGGGTTAAAGAGGCAAGAACGTGACGTCGACCAAGCACAGGTACATAGTTCTTGAAGCTACACATCCACTTCCCCATGCGTCTTCATAGAGAGTTTCTTAATCAAAGCACAGAAACACATTGACTTTTCCTCTGTAATACGAAGCTACAGAGTTGCAGCCACGTCATTAAGCTCGATAAGACGAGTATCAGATTCTGCTTACTGCACCTGCTACAGCGCGACTCTGATTACAAAGTTCGTAATTTACGACGTATTGTCGCACAAAGACGGCACGTGTACTTGAAAATTTTAATTGGAGTATAATCTAAACTTAGGGGGCAGGAGTGGAGAGAAATATGTGCAACAGAAAGAGAAGATATGAACATGGAAATGAAATTAACTCTGTGTGAAAGGAAAGGAACGTAGCGGTACATTTTAAGAGTTTAATATCACTACAGCTTTATACGTATTGATTTGTATTTCACCGGTACATGTTAACACGAAGTTAAAGCATTTGTTAGCAGTTCACATATTTTGCTTTCCTTACGATTGGAATTTGTTACAACTCTAAAATCTTATTTTCCCATGTTAAAAATATATTAGATGAATACTTTTTACCGGCGTAAAATCTAGGTTGAGATTCAAAGGAGAATCGTGTCTTTCATAGCTTTATCAGCCACCCCTTTTTCTTCCTTCGATCCATCCCTTTCATATCTTTAAATATTTCCATCCTTTTCAACGTCAAGAAAGTGAATTGATTTACATATTTATCCTTCAGCGGCTGTTCCGTACCTACAGCTTAAATTCGTGCGTGTGAAAAAAGGCACTATATATATATATATATATACACACATACGTACATACTCACACAAACACATACACACCCATTCACGAAACATGTATGTGACATTTATCACAAACCGCTCGTTGCGGTACAGTTATACGTATAGGTACAGTACATTCCGTTCCACATTTCAGTGAAATTAAAATGGCGAAGCAGTAAATCTAGCCTGATTAAAAGCATATAACGATGCACACTCGCCGTTCCATGAAGTTCTCTGTTTGCCACGGAACGTAGAAATAAAAGCACACTCATGATAACACAATGCTTTATAATTAACAGCACAATACACTGAACTTCCATCCAAATCCGTGTTTATTGACAACACGAAATCTAAGGAAATGACGAGTGTTAATTATAAAATTGGTAATTACTTCATAGGAAGGTAAAGGTAAAGTTGTAGTGTACAGGGGAGAGGAGATATAACTCCATTTGCTCTTAACTGCAGACAGTGACGATGTGAGTGGTCGGTCAAGGTCACGCTCCAGTCGCTTTACTCCCTGGGGAAAGTACCCTCGATACACGATGACGTTATTAATAAGGGGTACTAAAGCACAAAATGCATTAGCCATTTTTGCCTCACCTAGGAGCTGCACCATGCGTTTGTTATGTAGCTTGTGGCACTCCTAACAGCGCTCTTTTGTCTATAACCGTTCTTGACATGCAGCTTTACCTCAAAAATCTACTGAGGTTTGCACTCAGTCATCCATTCACTTTACTAACGAATAGCAAGTACAGTAAATTTCTAAAGATAAATATTGACAAACAACAGTGATTTTAAACAAGCAATTTACACGCTACGAAAATGTCAGCTGAATAGAAGGATCTTATTTTCCTGGTAAAACCGGAGAACACTTCGTGCTAATTTAAGTATAGATATGTTATTTAAACAAATGAGGAAATTATATCAAGGTTTGAGATACGTTATAGTATTACAAAATAAAAAAAAAAAACATTCTTTCCCCCATTACAGGTGACAGCGGTGACGGGCGATTTAATGGACAAATAGACGTAAGGAATGTCAGTTAAACCCACATGTGCTTTATTTGAAGCCTCATAAAGATGTCTACATAATTATTAAAACATTTCTATATAAAACATAATTTGTGCAATGAAACTAATGCTATGGCTTCTAAATGTAGAGCGTTTAAATTGTTATAGGAAACTTATGTTTATTGGACCGTGCATCATCTTGATAATTGAATAAAGAGAGATAAACTTGATGTAACTTGTTTTATTATTTCATTATTAAATGCTCAATACGTTTCGGATGTTAATACATCCATCCTCAGGAGCTTGCGACTTATTTGTTGAGTTATTTCATGGGTCGTATTGCTCTGGTTCGATGTGTTGGTGTTACGTTGTGGTTTGGCTGTGGTGGTGTGGTATCCGTATGCAGGTTGAGGCACTAGTCGCAAGCTCCTGAGGATGGATGTATTAACATCCGAAACATGTTGAGCATTAAATAATGAAATAATAAAGCAAATGACATCAAGTTGGTCTCTCTTTATTCAACTATATTATAGGAAACTCCATAATACGTACAGTCAAACCCAACTTGGGCGCTGCCCTTGACCCCATTCTAGACAGTTGTATTCTTGAAAGGCTCCGACTTTTTGAGAGGTGTACCGAGAACTTCAAATGTGGGCCTTTTTTGTCACGTCCCTCTGAAGGTCGCTAAAGCCAACCAGAACTTGCTGTAAAGAGACATTATACATGCTTTGCCTTTTTATCTGTAGAAGATTTCATCTCTACACCTCTTACATTCGCACTGCTCACGCGTTGTCTTACATAATTTTCATTATAGTTACTTTGTTTTTCTGCCTTCGTGTTTTTCCTTGATCTATCTTTTGCAAAACGCCTAGTGCCCTCTGTATCAAAATAGAATATGCATTCTGAGGATCTGACTCTGTTTTTCTAATATCAGACACCATTTTCCTTCTCATCCCGTACTCTCTATTTTGAACTGTATGCCTACACCAGAATTCAGCTTTTAAAATAGCTGTAAAGTGTCATTTGTGACAAAATTCACTCAATATTTCTTCTTGCCTTTCTTGGGCCTCATAATTTTTAATTATAGGGCAAAAGGAAAAAAATTCCAAAGAATACTCCATTTGTTGAAAATATTCTGCAGTTGCTTCTGGCCACAGTGAAGACAAAGACTATGAAGTTGTGAAAAACAACACTTCACTTTATACTATGTAAAATAGGCAAAGTGCGCCCTTATAGAGGCACTGAGGCTCTGTACAGGCCGTACCACCCATAGGGGGAGGAGAGGTATAGCTCTATTCTTTCCTGGCCACGGCACTAGGAAGGGGTGAGGGGTTAGCGTCACGCCCCAGCCACTATTTACACCCGGGAAAGACCCGGTACCCATTGTACAGGAGGCTGGGTGGGCCCCAGAGCTGGTCTGGACAGGCGCGGAAAATTTCGCCCCCACCGGGATTCCATCCTCGGACCGTCCAGCCCGTAACCAGTCACTTTACCGACTGAGCTACCCGGCCCACTTATACTATGTGCTAGTTCTTTATATTCACACAGACCCTGAAGTTGGTGGCAGCAATTCACTCAGAAAATTCAGCAACATAGCCCACTGTGACAAATATAGAAGCTCCAAAACAAGATCAAAATTAGCAAAGAATTGCTGTGAGAACTTAAAATTACTTAGAAACATCTTTTAGGAACTACGAGGGCGAGTCAAATGAAAACCTTAAATATTAAATATTTTTTATCTGCAGAACATCATGGAAGATATGGTGTGCTGATCCATGACTCATATCCAGATGTGCGGCTATTTCATTCAACGTTACGCGGCGATTTTCCTTCACGATGGCTTCAACTGCTGCAATGGCCTGTGGTGTCACTACTGGGTGTGCCTGACCAGGACGAGGAGAGTCTAATGTCATTCATGAACTTCCTAGTCCACTCGCACACTTGCTGCAGTGACAGACATGCATCACCATATTGAACTTTCATTCATCGATGAATTTCGATGGGTTTCACCCCTTCACTACTTAAAAAACGGATGACAGAACGCTGTTATTCTTTGATGCATGCTGCAAGTGGGGCCGACATCTTTACACTACTTCTGCGCCGTCGTGTGCATTCCTGCATCGTACCGCCACCTGTCGGCCACTCTTCAAACCATGAGTATCATTGTCGTCAATTTACAAGACAATCGAACTGTGTTTCGAATTTTTATCGCACTTTTAAAGTTTTAATTTGATTCTCCCTCGTACATAAATTAGTACTCTAATCCAAATGGAAGGCAAAATGATGACACGACATTGCGCACTGTCGTTCTTTCACCCTAGCTTCTTTCCAAAAGGAGAAAGAATACGTTGCAACATTATAGTGTCTCCCATTTTAAGTTGTCGAACCAACTGATCAAGTTTTACGAAACTATGTATGCCACTGGAGGACTCTCCAACGCCACACGGTTACATTTCCTAATTTGAGCAGTAACAACATGGCCGACGCGAAAACTTGAGATGCGCGTGCGACACTTACGCCGTTCACTGCAGGACCCAACAATGAGGATATAAAATAATAGCCGTTATACAGGGCACGCAAATTCTATGGAAGCCATCCCGTTGTGTTTATTGCTAAGCAAACCACACTTATTCAAACTGACACAGCACCCCAACTCTCCACAGGTAAACATCGCTCCACCACCACCTTATATTATATCTTCGCCCATAATTGACAAAAGGAAATCAAAGAAGGATTTCATACAACAGCACGCTACAGGAGAACATTACGCATCAGACGCAATACACAAAATCATAGAAGAATGTTAATAAGACCTTTTACTGCAACACACGAGGACCTAAATACAGAGTGTATCAAAATGATTGGAGCGGTTTTGAAGTTGATTATATTCACAAGTATGGTGAACAGAATTGTAAATACTAGTAGAAATGAAAGAGTAACTCAACAAGTTTATGACACATACCTACAAAT
>Ga0123355_10006227_pt1 | contig 17635 bp, 13 predicted proteins | sample TergutEmb28metaG_3_FD_89872 | JGI IMG/M metagenome (GOLD analysis project Ga0123355, IMG submission 89872) | Embiratermes neotenicus P1 segment gut microbial communities from Petit-Saut dam, French Guiana - Emb289 P1 | ecosystem: Host-associated > Arthropoda: Insects > Digestive system > Gut ...
AAGAAATTGTAATTATTCATTGGGTATAGTAATTAGATACAAGAGGTTACAAAGATTTACAAAAAAATGAAATATTAGCTTGAATTGTGCATAAGAAAATGGTAGAATGTTTTTGGAAAGAAAACTTAGAAAGAAGCTTGCCATTTAGTGCAACGTCCGCGACACCCCTGGTAAGGTGTCACGGAGGCTGTAGGTGATCAACAGTCACTCACACAGGCACAAGTTTAGCTTGCCGCTGCAACGCTGTTAGTATACTATAAACCGGCTTTGTTTTCAACTCTGTATGGCTGACTACTTACGGAGATGTTGATAGGTTTGTTTTGTGTATTTCTACTAGTTTTGTATGTGGTCTCCCCATAGGATTATCCTAAAGCTGAATTTATGCGCGTGAGTGATTATGATGAACCTTGTCATAGTCGCCTACGCGCTTTTATTATTTGTTTGATTTTCGTTTTCCTATATACCTATTTAACTAACCTTTTCATTCAGAGCTTGCCCAAATAGTTATCCTCACCTCTCACGGGGTGCAAAAAAATTCCATCCTTTTTGTGCTTAGTTTATCCTTTTCTTAGCACAGTTGCAACACCGGGGCAGGCTCTTGTCCGGAAAGGGAATATCAAAAAATAATTTTCTTGCGTATGGTAAGTTCATGTGTTTTCATTAACCTTTAGAAATGCCTCATCGGGAGAAAAACCGCTTTTTATTAGTTCTAACATTTTGATTGCACCAACATTAACCCCTTCTGCACGGCCTTCTGCACGGCCTTCTGCGCGGCCTTCTGCAATACCGGCCTGCTTACCATCTACCCAACCTTCATTCCGATATTTATCTGCAATTGACATGGCATTTTTAACCTCCTTATCATCCTTAAACGCCTCAAAACTCTTATTAAAAGTGTTGGCGATTCGCTTAACTTCTTCGCTTTGAGGATTTGATAGTCTACCCAGAAGAAATAAAGCTAACTCGCCTGCTAAACTTTTCTTTTTTGATAGTTTTGTCAGACTAATAAACATTATACCTGAAGTGCCGGGATATACTTTATTTGTAGTTTCGTCCTTTAAGATATAATTCATGAAAGTTTCTTCTTGGAGTACGGAGTCAACGTCTGAAGCCAATATCCATATTTGATTGGCAATTTTGCCCTTGCTTTGCCCTACACCTAAAACAAAATAATCTATAGCTCTTACCGATACAGGCGGTTCAGTGGTTGCCCGGTTTTGGAGTTCTACATATTTGATCCTGCTCTTTTCAAGTTCATCTAATTTGAAATCTTGGTTGCGAGTCGTATTTTTGGTATTGATGTAAAATTTATACTGGGTTTCCAAGTGAATTTTGCCCTCAATCAGCGTTACTACTGTTGCAGGGTTTTCTTGGCGGTATTCATCCAACAATATATTCACCATCAAGCGAAATTCTTCCCAGTTTTCCTTTTTCTCAAATGTAAAATTTAAGAATAAGTCGTTCATTACATGTACTTCTTTTGAGCCGTTTTCCAATTCAATGTAACCTAATGGGAATTTTGTTGTCATTTTAGCCTTCTTCCTAGCCGCAACTGGTGCCTAAGTATATCATAGGTGGCTTCTTGCCCTCAATTACCATAGGAAAAATTGATAATATCTGTTGGTAATAACGAACATAATATGTTATTATAAAAGTAAGTGAATATGCTATCTATTTTATTGTAATAGGGACGCTAGATATCATAGCTTTTTGTTTGTATTTATCCTGATCACATCATCTGGCGTAAAAATATTTGAAATTGATGCACATGTGATGGTGTGATTTTGGGGTTGACAAACATGATTAAATTTGAAACAATTTTTAGCAAGCAAGCAAGCAAGCAAGCAAGCAAGCAAGCAAGCAAGCAAGCAAGCAAGCAAGCAAGCAAGCAGATGTCCATATCTGCTTTTTTGTAATTCATTTAAAAACAAATATCATTCAAGATAATAGATAGGTGGCTGTTTTTTTACGTTTTAGAGCGTAAAACAGCCGTTTTTATTATCTTAGATATTTAGGAGGATAGCCAAATTCGCAAGATTAGAAAACCTTGATACGTAAATTTTGTTATTGACCATAACAATGATAAATAATAATTATTATAGAAATCAGAAAGATGGAGGAGGATTTTTTGATGAACATCACTCATGGTAAGAAAAAAATTAAATTGTTAACCAAATTGATTATCGGCGTTTTATTAGTGGCTGCCATTGGTTTAGGTTTGTATTTTGTTGTAGTTAACACTGTTGTTCGTAGCGAGGTATACAGGGCTTCCATAGATTTTCTTCGTAATAACAACGAAATACACGCACTGATAATTGAAAATTATTTTATAGAAGCCGGTAAACTTATTGAGACTATGGCGGCAACTTGGCAAGTTGTTGGGGCAGATTATGAACTTATCCATGATGTACACCGTCAACTTATTGAACAAATCCCGGAAATGTCAAATATATATTTTGGATTTAGTGATGCCAATCTCAATGGAGCTTATTACGTTGTTGGTGGACTTACAGACCCACACGACCCTGATACTCATTTTGGGTCGGATTGGATTATGGCAGAACGCCCATGGTTTAGAGGAGCAGAAGCAAACAGGGGTCAATTTTTTACAACAAACCCATTTTTGTGTGCAGTTCAGGAGGTATTGATAACCACAACCGCAAAATATTATACCAACATAGGTGGGCGGGAAGGTGCTTTAGCTTTTAACATCTATCTTTCTGTTTTGTTTGAAATGATTGAGGCGCATGAAGTAATTGGCGGAGGCTATATGTTTGTGGTAGGCCCGGACGGGCAAATTTTTACCCATCCCAACGAGGATTTTATTCCCAACCTGGATAGAGCAACCGGGATTACCCACTTTACAAATTTGAACCAAATACCGGCTCTTGAAGGACTTATACAAACAATATCCGGAGGAGAAGATATGGTTCGTATGCCCAATATCGACGGCACGGATACTTATTTTTTACCTCTTAGAATGGATACCACCGGCTGGACATTGGTAACTGCTGTCCCTGCTTCAGCCGTAAATGCTCCTGTTCGTACTGTTATGGTACTGGTTTTAGGATGGGCAACCTTTCTTTTAAGCTGTGTTATGGTGGCTTCTATCGTATATATGGCAATTCTCATTAGAAATACTGTACAAGGGTCAGTGAAAAACTTCCAAACTGCGTCTTTAGCTTTGGCTCAAGGTAAGAGCATCGCAACCAATGATTATACAGAAGAATCTTTTGGCCTTGGAGAAATAAGTCAAGAATTTAATCGAAATCTAAGTATAATTTCTAATTTAATGGAAGATATTTCTCATATGTATACTGAGTACATGAAGCGTGGTAATGTAAATTATGCCATTGACAGCAGTAAATATCAGGACTCTTATAAAGAAGTTATCGAATTGATAAACAGTCTCCTCAGTCAAAACACAAAGGATATAATGAGCCTGGCTGATGTGCTTAACCAAATAGGTAATGGTAAATTTAATGCTGATTTTATAATTGAAGATTGGCCCGGAGAATGGAAAATTATGCCTAAAGCTGTAAATAGTCTTACCGACAATCTAAAGGCTATCAGTTCTGAAATAGGAGAAATGATTGAAGCCGCCGCAGTTAGAGGTGATTTGAGCTTCCAAATTGACATTGCAAATTACAAAGGCGATTGGCGCGAAATTATGCTTGGGCTTAATAACATAGCAAAGGCGATTTACGGGCCGCTCAAGGTTATTGAAATATCTATGGGAGAAATGCAAGTAGGTAATTTTAATTTGAAAAGTATTGACGATAAAATAGTCGCTACAGGTTTTGACCCCAATCCATCAAACTACAATGGGGCATTTAAGGACATAATACTTGCCTATGATGCAACCGTTATAGACATATCTTCTTATATCGACGAACTGGATGAAATATTGGCTAAAATGGCTGAAGGCGACCTGCATAATAAAATTGTACGTGAGTATGTTGGGTCATTTGACTTAATCAAACGCTCTGTAAACAACATCAACGATACCCTTCATAAAACCATGTCAGAAATTTCAGCAGCGTCTGAGCTGGTATTATCAGGTGCAAATCAAATTTCTGCAAGTGCGGCAGAGTTGGCAACAGGCGCGCAAGAACAGGCTGCTTCTGTTGAAGAACTTAACGCTACTATAGACATAATCAGCCAACAGACAAGAAAAAATGCTGATAGTGCAATAGAAGCAAATGAACTTTCCAATAAATCAACTATAAGTGCTAAGGAAGGTAATGAAGCAATGAAGCAGATGCTGGAGGCTATGGTTCAAATCAAAGAATCGTCCGGCGACATATCCAAGATTATTAAAGTTATTGAAGAAATAGCATTCCAAACTAATCTGCTTGCGCTTAATGCCGCAGTAGAAGCAGCACGAGCAGGAGAACATGGCAAAAGCTTTAACGTAGTTGCAGAGGAAGTGCGTAACCTTGCAGGACGTAGCAAAGTATCAGCTATCGAAACCGCCGGCCTTATTGAAGATTCCATCAGTCGAGTAGAAGCAGGATCTGATATTGCAGAAACTACATCAGAATCTTTGCATACTATTGTTGAGAATGCCAACGAGGTGCTGAAAATTATAAACGACATTGCAACGGCTTCAAACGAGCAAGCTGAATCAATTGCACAAATCAGCGATGGGCTTGCTCAAATATCAAAGGTGGTACAAAGCAATTCAGCAGTTTCTGAAGAAACCGCGGCTACGTCAGAAGAACTCAACTCTCAAGCTGAAATGCTGCAACAATTGATAGCATATTTCAAATTGTAGTTTGTTGCAATTTTACTGCCTATCGCTATTTTTGCCGGAAATACCTTAATCAAATTACTTAAACGCTTTAAATTGCGGCGTTGTTATTTTTGATAAAGAATTCAGATTTGCCTTTATATAGAAATTTTTAAGGAGGACGTATTAGTGAAACTGAAATTAAGCACAAAAATTAGGGCGGGGCTTTTGTTAGTTTTCCTTATTTCGGTGATAATTGGTGTTTTTGGTGTCTTAGCCATAAACCGAATCACAACCGGCATTGCACAAATGGAGGAACTGACACACACCAATAGCCAAGTTAATAATATGGTTACGGCACACTATATTTGGATTTCCCGCATTACGGAAGCGTTTATGTTTGACGGAGACTTTGACGGCGGCTTTGATCCAACACTCTGTGTATGGGGAAATTGGCGTTACGGCGGCGAAATATACGCCTATGATGACCCCATTATCAGAGAACTTATCTATTCTATTGACCATCCTCACGCACGGCTTCACTTAGACGGTGCAGAGGCTTTGCGTTTGCGCGAAGCGGGTATGCATGAAGAAGCGTTCTATCTTTTACAAAATGTTGTGCTTCCATACGGGGCAATATCAACCGCAAACATAACGGCACTCAGCAATAGGTACAGCGAACTTTGGAGCGAGGTGCGCGAGGATTTACGGCTGATAGGCAGAGAGGTTATGACAACCATCATTATCGTTTTTTGTGTGGCATTTGTCGCATTTTTAATTATGTGTTGGTTGATTCCCAAGAGCATCATCTCGCCGGTTAAAAATTTGATGCACTTGGTGTCTGATGTAACGCAAGGTAAATTGGATGTTAATAAAGCCGAAGTTTTAACAAAAGACGAGATTGGAATACTGACACATGATATTTATGGTCTTGTAGATGTTGTAAAAAGCATAGTGGATGATTTATTCAAAATGCACCACGAATACACCGTAGTAGGCGATATGCACTACACGATAGACGAAAGCAAATACCAAAACTCATTCAAGGATTTGATAGCTTTGGTAAACAGGCTTCTCATGCAAGTTACCACTGATGTTGAAGAACTTGGCTCGATGATGGAAAGAATAAGCGATGGGGATTTTGAAACAGAACTGCAAGCGGATGTTTGGGTAGGCGAATGGGCGGTGTATCCAAACAGGTTAAACAATGTTACTAAAAACCTAAAAGCCGTTAATAATGAAATTCACTCACTGGTAGAAGCGGCAGTCAATGGAGATTTGAGTTTCAAAATTAATGCAGATGAGTATAAAGGTGCGTGGCGTGAGCTTATGCTTGAATTAAACCGCATAGCGAAAGCTGTTGATACACCATTGCAAGTTATTATGGTAGCGGCAGCCGAAATGGAAGCGGGTAATTTAAATGTAGCAAAGATTGGCGAAAAAATCAAAGCAAGGGGTATAGGTTCCGACTCATTGGATTACGAGGGAGCGTTCCGTGATATTATTGCTAATTTTGAAAAGTCTATCGTCGTCACAGCTTCCTACATCAAAGAAATTTCAGAAGACTTAAAAGCTATTTCCGACGGAGACTTAACCACAGTAATCACGCGCGAATATGTAGGTGACTTTGAAGAAATCAAATACTCACTCAATAATATTTCCGAAACATTGAATCAAACCATGTTGGGAATTTCTATGGCATCAGAACAAGTGTTGCTGGGAGCAAACCAAGTTTCCCAAAGTGCATTTGAACTGGCAAACGGTACGCAGGAGCAATCAAGCTCTGTACAAGAACTCAACGCAACAATAGAAATTATTACCCATCAAACTAAACGAAATGCGGATAACGCACAAACCGCTAACGAACTCTCTAACAAGTCCACCACTAATGCTCAAGACGGCAACAATGCCATGAAGCAGATGGTGGATGCAATGGCTCATATTAAAGATTCGTCTAACGATATATCCAAAATCATTAAGACAATTCAAGACATAGCGTTTCAAACAAATTTACTCGCGCTTAACGCCGCTGTAGAAGCCGCAAGGGCGAGCGAACACGGCAAGGGTTTCAGCGTTGTTGCTGAGGAAGTGCGTACACTTGCGGGGCGCAGTCAAACAGCCGCTACTGAAACAACAACACTTATCCAAGATTCTATCAATCGTGTAGAAACCGGCTCAAGCATAGCAGCAACAACCGCCGAATCGTTAAATGCAATTGTCGAAAGTGCAAGTGAAGTTTTGGAAATTATCAGTAGCATTTCTTCCGCTTCAAAGGAACAGGCGGAAGCGATTGCAAGTATAAGTGAAGGAGTTGCTCAAATCTCAAGAGTAATACAGAGTAATTCGGCAGTGTCCGAAGAATCAGCAGCGGCATCACAGGAATTAAATTCACAGGCTGAAATGCTCCGACAGTTGGTGGCGTATTTCAAATTGTAAAGCAATAAAAAAGAACAGCCCAAAAACGCTATTAGCATTTTCGCTGATAGCGTACAATGGCTTGGGCTGATTGCTGATGTCGCACAAACAATCTCTGCTACAATTCAGGTACTTGCTGCTATAAAGGAGTTGTTTTTTTGTCTTCTGTAGAAGAAAAAGAAAAGTTATCTAAAGTGATGTCACTAATTTTAACTCAGATAAACGAAATGGCTCGAACCTTACAAGACCGCCGTAAAGATTTAAGGGATGCTCATAAAGAAGTGTGGGCTGAAACCCCCATAATTCGTAATATGGATGATGTACTTAATTTGACCATGCTTTCTTCAGAAATTGCCCAGCATGAACGCCAGTATGCCCAAACTAACATTAAATTGGGGCAGCTTAAAAACATGATGGGTTCTCCATATTTTGCTCGTATTGATTTTATTGAAGAAGGGTATGCAGATACAGAAGAAATATATATTGGAAAATATTCTTTGTTCGATAATAATACTTTCCTTGTATACGACTGGCGCGCGCCTATATCTTCTATGTACTATGATTATGGAGTGGGGAAGGCTTCTTTTGTTGTTCCTGAGCAAGCTACTATTTTTGGAGAAATTACACTTAAACGGCAGTATCATATAGTCAACGGAGAGCTTGTGTACCTCTTTGATTCAGAACTTGCAATTGACGATGAAATTCTACAGTTGGAACTTTCACGAGCGTCCGATGCTAAAATTAAAACTATAATCCATACAATTCAAAGGGAACAAAACAAGGCTATACGAAGCGAGGCGGAGCATTTGTTAGTCTTTGGCCCCGCAGGAAGTGGAAAGACGTCTGTTGGACTGCATCGCCTGGCCTTCTTATTATATAAACATCGTGGAAGTCTTACTTCTGCTAAAGTGCGTATATTTTCGCCCGGTTCAATTTTTGCTTCCTACATTGATGGTATTATCCCGGAGCTTGGGGAAGAAGATGTCCTGACTTTAGATTTTCCTACTTTACTTAAACAATATGGAAGAAACAATGTTTTTTATGATTCATACGAGCATTATGATTTCTTGCAAACTTCTAATGATAGCGATCCCCGCCGATTATGGCTTGCACAAAAATATTCTTCTGAATTTGTGTCTTTCTTAGAAGAGTATATTAGAACTTATAAACCCTATTTAGATGAGGACATCTATTTTAACAAGGACTTACTTTGCCCTAAAGAGCGTATAAAAGATTTATACTTGGATAGAACTTCGGCCGGCAATTTATCCAGCAAAACATCACGAGTGTTGCAATATGTATCTCGTACCCATGATGAGTATTTTGCCGATAATAAAAAAGCTATTACAGATTTCTTTAATAGCTTGCAAGATGAAAACCTTAGTGATAATGCTATACGGCGTCGCTTTGATGAACAAAAAAACATTGTTATTATGGATTTGCGTAATCGTCTTATGCCTAAAAGCAAGCGGCTGTATAAAAAAATATTGCAAGCATGGTATAAGAAATTAAAACGTGACAACAAACCGGGCCGGTTGCCGGATGTTAATGAAGCTGTAAACACTCTTAAATGGGATAAGCTTTTATTTGAAGATGCACTATCTTTATTTTATATTGATATTTTGACGGGTAGGGTATCTAAGGACAAGCAAGTAAAACATATTCTAATAGATGAGGCTCAGGATATCAGTTACCTGCAACATAGAATCCTCCGGGCTCTTCATGGGAATGACTGTCACTTTACGGTATTAGCTGATGTTAACCAGGCATTGTATTCTGAAATTCATCTGCACGAGGAATCAGATATCCAAAATCTTTATCCTTCTGCTTCTACCATGCCTCTTACTACAAGCTATCGTTCTACTTATGAAATCAGTAAATTTGCAACGGATGTTTTAGGACTTAGTCACTCCGGTGCTTATCAGCGCAGAGGAGAATCACCACAAATAATGGATACAAAAAATCCGGCGGCTTCCGCTGTTGAGATAATTGAGAAGCTACCGGAGCATTTTAACACAATAGGTATTTTACTTACTAGCGATAGAGAGGCAAAAGAGTTCTATTCTCAGTTTAAGCAATTATATGAAGGGAGTCGTTCTGTAATTGCTGATGTAAAAGATTCTTTTGAACCCGGTATTATGATAATGGCAGTCCCTTTAGCTAAAGGATTAGAATTTGATGCAGTAATATGTCCCGAATATGGATCAGATGCATTTGAAAGTTATCTGGGTCGCAAATTCTTATATCTAATTTGTACTCGGGCACTGCACCGGCTCTATTTGCTCCGCTGCCTTGCTGAATAATTTCGGCAAGGCTATATTTTTAGCTTCCAGGGATGCAACCGCTTTTGCATTTGGTTTATGCTCGGGATGCTTTGGAACAAAAATAGTACAGCAGTCCTCATATGGAAGGATAGATATTTCATATGTGCCAATTTGCTTTGCAGTGTTAATGATTTGTTGTTTATCCATAGCAGCCAAAGGACGCAGCACTGCAAAATTTGATGCCGAGTCTACCGCTGCAATGCTATGAGCCGTTTGGCTTGCTACTTGCCCAATGCTATCACCTGTGATAAGGCAATGGGCTTTTTCTTTTTCTGCAATGATTGAGGCTATATGAAACATTGCTCGCTTTAGAAATAGTGTCATCTTTTCAGATTGCATATTTTCATAAATATACAACTGAGTTTCTGTAAAGGGTACCACATAAAGAGGGGAAGGGCCAATGAATCTGCACAAGCACTCCATTAAATCTATTACTTTGTCTTTAGCACGTTCAGATGTATATGGGGGGGAATGAAAATATATTGGGATAATCTCCATGCCGCGGCGAGCCATTAAATATCCGGCAACAGGGCTGTCAATGCCGCCGGATAATAAAAGTAAGCCCTTGCCTGTAGAACCATAAGGCAATCCGGATTCGCACTTGATAATATCAGTATAAACATAGGCATAGTTTCTTATTTCTATCCACACTATTACTTGGGGATTATGAACATCCACCGTTATGTTAGATCGTTGGTTTAAAATATATTCACCAATGGCCGCGGATATTTCTTGGGATTGCATTGGATATCTTTTATCTGAACGTTTCGTTTCAATTTTGAAAGTAGTTTTATCTTCTGTTAGGGTCATCAGTGCAGCTTTTTGCAAATTGGATAGTGCAGCATCATCTAATTTATAACTTATGCAAATGGCGGCTATGCCAAAGATACGGCGAATTTTTTCAATTACTGCATCTGCGTCAATATCACCATTGATATTTTCTACCAGCAATCGGCCTTGCTCTCTGGTGGTTTTTATATTTGAGTCGTTGATTAGGTTTTGTATTGTGCTTGCTAACTTTTTCTCGAAAATTGAACGATTGCCTTTTCTTAAAGCTATTTCACCATATTTGATTAGCAATACTTTTTTCACTTATTCGTCCACCTCCGTGATGTGATCGTATGTTTTCTATCGTCCCTTTGCTGTTTTTCGTAATTGAGTAACACACTCTTTTATCACTTCTTTTGCTTCCAATGCTTCTTTTTCTGTATTCATGCAAGAAAAGCTCAAGCGTATTGCACTTTCAGCACGTTCCTTGCTAAAGCCCATTGAGGTCAGTGGTGATTCTTTTTTTGCAGTTCGGCAAGCCATCCCCATTGACACATAAATTTCACGCTGAGAAAGCATGTTAACTAATGTTTCGCCTTTAATTCCAATGAAGCTTATATTTAAAATATATGGCGAGGTAACTTCCGTAGTTTGATTTATATAGGTATCTGAAATTTCATTTGCAAGTGTGCTTAATATACCCTTTATATTTTTTACTAATTCATAATTTTGATGTTGTGAATCGTATTGCTCTAATACAGCAGCCGACATTGCCAGGATACCCGGAACATTTTCTGTGCCGGGTCGAATCTGTCTTTGTTGTCCGCCTCCATGCATTATTGGTACAAGGCGCAAGCCCTTTTTTACAACTAGTCCACCAATGCCCATTGACCCATGAACTTTATGCCCACTAAACGTATAAATATCTGCATAGCTTGGTGGTTTAATTTTGCAAAATCCCTGCGAACCATCTACAAAAATAATTGCCTTTGGAAATTTTTCAGCTAATTCCTTGATGTCAAATATATCACCTGTGTCACTGCTTATTTGAGTCATACAAATCATAGCCGTTTGTTCACAAATATGCGCCTCCCATTCAGAAGGCGCAGCATATGTGACAGAGTAGCCGGGTAATGTAGATAAATACTCTAAAGGTTCTATTACAGATGGATGTTCTTGATTAGTAGCTAAGATATGAAATTTAAGACTTTTATTAGAAGCCGATTTTAATGAGAAAGCGGCTCCTAATATTCCTAAATTATTAGATTCTGTGCCTCCGGATGTAAAGATAATTTCTTTTGGATCACAGAGTAGGGGAGTGCTAATTTCTTTAATTGCCTTTTTTATGGCTCGTTCTGCTTTAAGTCCATAGGCATGTGGAGAAGAAGGGTTGCCAAAGTCCTGCTGTAATATTTCCTTAGCGGAAGCACATAATAGTGTTGTTGCAGCATTATCAAAGTAAATCACATTAGGTACCTTCTGTTTCCATAAGAATTTTTGCTATAGCAGCTATAGCGGCAGTTTCTGATCTAAGTATCCGTGGCCCTAAAGTTACTAGTTGAAATTCGTATTCTTCCATTAATGTAATTTCATTTTTTGAAAATCCGCCTTCCGGGCCTATCCATAAGGCTACTTGATCTTGTAATTTATTATTTTTTAAGGGAGAGTTCATAACTGATTTTATTGTTTTTAGATCTTCTTTTTCATGGGCAACTATTGAGTATTTGAACTTAGTTTGATACTTAACTCCTTCCCAAGATGTAGGATAATGTACTTTAGGTATAATCCCGCGCATACTTTGACCGGCGGCAGACTCTGCTATTTTTTGAAAACGCTCTACATTTGCATTTTTCTTAATAGAATGATCTGTATATATTGGGATAATTTCATATACACCTAACTCTATTGATTTTTGAATTACCCATTCAAATTTATCTGCTTTAGGCATGGCTTGAAATAGACTAATTTTACACTTAGGCTCTGTTTCGCATTGATGTTTACTTAAAATTAGACAAGTTAATGTTAAAGAGTCAATTGACTCTACTATACAATAATAATCTGTTTCTTTACCATCACAGAGAATAACTTCTTCCCCAATACGCACCCGCAGCACCTTAATTAAATGGTATGCTGTGTCTCCTTCAAGTTGCAATAATTGACCTTCAGCTTTATCAGATGGTTCGTTTATAAAATATTTAGGCATAGTATTTCTTGACCTCCTGCAAATGTATATTAATTACTTTCGATATTGCATCTTGCTACACAACAAAACCAACCATCTTTTTGCCATTCTTCTTTAATGTCCAGTCCGTTTTCACGCAAGGCATTTCGCACATCTTCAATGCGTTCATCAATTATACCTGATGCTATAAATAGTCCATTTTCTTTCATAAATTTGTTGATAATAGGAGACAGACCAATTATCGCATCGGCTACAATATTTGCTACAACAACATCATAAGTTTCATTTTGTAAAAATTCTTCAGCAAATATATCTCCTTGTTGTGTTGTGTATTTAGAAATTTTGATATTATTAAGGCGGGCATTTTCTTCAGCACATCTAACTGCACCGGGATCAATATCACATGCCATAGCCGAATGTCCACCCAGAAGTATTGATATTATAGACAATATACCACTGCCGCATCCAATATCAAGTATTTTTTTGTTTTGCAAATTCATGCTTTCTAAAGCTATTACGCACAATTGAGTGCTACTATGAAGGCCGGTTCCAAATACTGCACCGGGGTCAATGGTAAAAACAATCTTTTCAGGATCCGGCGTGTACTCTTCTTCCCAACAAGGGCAGACAATTATTTTGTCACCTATTTCAAAAGGTTTGTACGTTTTTTTCCACTCATGGAGCCAATCATCATCGTTGACCGGGCCATACGTAAATTCCAAAGCTCCAAAATCTATTTCAGGAATGGAAGAAACCATATCTTGCAATCCAACTTCTATTCCTTTTAATAATCCCTTATCACCTTCCTGTATATAAAATATTATTTCTGTGCCGGGCTTGTTTGTGGAATTTTCATCTTTATAATCCCAATCTAAGGGATGGTCAAGTAAAAAGCGATCCATTGATTCATCATCGATTATTCTAATATTTGGTATTCCTTTAATCATTAAAAAGCCGGTTAATAATTCTACAGCTTCTGATGTGGATTTTATACGAATTTCTATCCATTCCATAGGTTTGCTCCCTCAAATACTGTTTTTAATACAATGCTTGTGCAATATATCTTGCATTGATGCTGTTTTTAAAACAACGATCGTGCAAGACATGCTGCACAAGCATTGTATTAAAAACAGTGATGTTGATAATTTTGATAGTTTAATTCCTACTTTAGATACTAATAGGGTATCAATTTATGCAAAAATTGTCAATATTACAGAATGTTGATATAATAGTATAGCAAATAAATTTTGAAGTTATGATACATTACAAAACCAAAAAATGTTTGCAAAATCAAAATATACTATTTGCATTTTATCATATGTAAAACCATGTTATTTGATTATTCTCAGTAAGTTTGAGTAAAATGCAAATTTGGTATTAAAAGAGGCGAAAATATTGTATACAGCACTGTACAGAAAAAAGCGTCCCACCACATTTTCTGATATCATCGGACAAGGGCCTATTGTCACCACCTTAACCAATCAGCTAAAAGGGCGGCACATTTCTCATGCATATTTATTTTGCGGGACTCGCGGTACCGGAAAAACATCTACAGCTAAAGTTTTTGCACGTGCTGTCAATTGCCCCAAAGCTGTAGATTTTGGAGAACCTTGCAACGATTGTGATACCTGTCGTGACATCTTGGCGGATCGCAATTTAAATGTTATTGAAATTGACGCTGCCAGTAACAATGGTGTGGAAAATATACGTGACCTAAGAGAAGAGGTTAAGTATCTTCCAACCACAGGAACATTTAAAGTTTATATTATTGACGAGGCTCATATGTTAACTACTGCGGCTTTTAATGCACTGCTTAAAACTTTAGAAGAGCCGCCAAATCATGTAATATTTATATTGGCTACAACAGATCCCCAAAAACTTCCTGCTACAATTTTATCCCGTTGTCAACGTTACGACTTTAAAAGGATAACCAGATCAGATATGGTAACTACTTTAGCTGCGTATATGGAAAAGGATAATATAACTACTGATTTAGATGCATTAGAGTATATTGCTTCCGTATCTGATGGTGCTATGCGTGATGCTCTCAGTATATTGGATCAATGTATATCGCTTTATACTACCGAATCTATTACATTGGATAAAGTACAAACTCTTTTAGGCGCAATGGATCAGTCTGCACTTTTTGATTATGGAGGTGCTTTAATCAAAAGTGATTCTGCTACTGCTTTAGCTATTATTGCAAAGGCGACTAAAGAGGGTAGGGATTTATCACGCTTTACCTCAGATATAATAACTCATTTTAGAAATTTATTGGTAGCTGCTCAAATAACCGACCATACAGATATTTTAGATTATTCAACAGAAACCGTAGAGCGTTTTCGCAAACAAAGTGCAGATGCAACGCCGGAAACTTTGATAGGATTCATTAAAGAGTTTTCAGAGCTTCAAAATCAATTGCGTTATTCTTCTCAAGAACGTTTGGGCTTGGAAGTGTGTACGATTAAATTGTGTAGCCGGAATGAGATTTCTGCGCAGCCAATTGCTCCGGTTTCAGATTTTAAGTCAATTTCTTCTGAACAAATTATACCTGAGCAAACGCCACCACCTTTACAAATTTCATCACAAGAAAAAGAAAGCAACAAACCAACTGACATTGAAAAAAACTGGAAATCATTTTGTGGAAATTTTACCGGACTTCTTAAACAAATGTTGTCCATATGTAAAGTGGAGGGTGGCGAAAATATTACTATAATTTGTCGTGATCAAGCAAGTGCAAATTATGTAAAGGATCAAAAAAACCTTATATTGGCAGAGATGGTAAAATACTTCAATCTTCCAAACGAACCAATTATTGTATTTAAACACGATGAAGGTTATAATAAAGCAGACGGAAATGAAATATTTAAAGAAAGTATCCGCACGCAAATTAACATGCCTGTGGAATTTGAATAGGAGGCGTTTATGGCTAAAGGATTTGGTGGTATGCCGCCGGGTGGTATGAATAATTTGATGAAGCAAGCTCAAAAGATGCAAAAACAGATGGCACAAATGCAGGAAGAGTTAAAGTCAAAGACAATAGAATCTTCCTCCGGAGGTGGAGCAGTTAAAGTAGTTATTAACGGCGAACATATGATAGAATCACTAACAATTGATGAAACTGTTTTAGATGATGTGGAAATGTTACAAGATTTAGTGATGACTGCAATTAACGAAGGTATGAGGCAAATGGATGAAATGGTTAACAATCAAATGTCAAAGCTGACAGGTGGCATGGGACTTCCCCCGGGATTATTTTAAATGTACGGAGAACCGGTTACGCAATTGATAGAAGCCTTGTCTCGGCTTCCCGGAATAGGTGGCAAATCTGCACAGCGACTGGCCTTTCATATAATACGTATGCCAAAGGACAGGGCTGAAAATCTTTCCCGGGCAATAAAAACTGCTGTTGATAATGTACGCTACTGTTCTACATGCTGTAACCTGACGGATACGGATCCTTGTGGAATTTGCACAAGTGGCAAGAGAGATACTCAATTAATAATGGTAGTAGAAGATCCTCGTGATATGGCAGCATATGAACGTACTCACGAGTACCATGGATTATATCATGTTCTTCATGGAGTTCTTTCACCAATGAATGGGGTAGGGCCAAGTGATTTGAAGATTGGCGAGTTATTAAAGCGAATTCAAGCTAATTCTGTAGCAGAAGTGATAACTGCAACCAACCCTACTGTAGAAGGAGAAGCTACTGCTATGTATATAAGTAAGTTGCTAAAGCCTTTAGGCATAAAGGTTACTAGGATAGCCCATGGAGTTCCTGTAGGCGGCGACTTAGAGTATGTAGACGAGGTAACTTTAACACGGGCATTAGAAGGTCGCGTAGAAATATAGACTTTAGGCGCATTTAATGGTATTCTTAAATAAGGCGAATTATAGTTATCTGCAAGTTGGTGAATGAATATTAGGAGGAATAATAATTAATGACTGAGTATGCAAATATGTGGAAAAATTACTTTAATTTTGGTGCTCGCACAACTGTAAGAGGCTACTGGATGGCCATTTTATTTCATTTTCTTGCAGGTCTTGTTATATCAATAGTATTCACGTTAATTTTGACGGATACAGCATGGGTTGCTAGTATGATATTTTCTGTGGCTTCACTTTTTCCAACTCTTGCTATGATGGTTCGTCGGTTGAGAGACGCAGGTAAGCATTGGGCATGTATTTTCCTTTCCCTTATTCCATTTGTGGGAATTATTATACTAATAGTTTTCTTGGTCAAAGGTTCTGTGCCGGAAAATGGCGTACCTGTAGTGTAATAGTTAAAGGACATAGCTTTCAAAATTTATTTTTAAATACATTCACCAATTTAAAAAGCCTAATAAAGATGGACTTGGTAGGAAGATATCAGGTTCATTTTTTTATCTTATTTTTAAATGGTTGATATCTGTAATTAACATATACACCAATGGCTTTGTTGTATCATTGACAACAAGTTTAGGCTGTGCTAACATCAAATAATTATAATTACCGGTAGGCAAAGTAGGGGTGGACTGCATGACTGCACAATATAGAATTAAAATACATATTTTAATAGTTGTTATTGTCTTTTTTAGTGCATGTATTTTGCCTCGATTTTCTATTATTAATCATAGCTGCGAAAGTTGTGCAAATTTTACTATTTGTAAAACTTTAGCAAATCCTCCGCTGTCAATTTGGTATCCGCCTATATTAGGGCTTGTGCTTTTCTTTCTATATGTAGGGCTGTTACTGCCTTTTGCTCTAAATCAATTTCCCGAAAATTTGAACTTTTTATCTTTAGTGAGATGGAAAATACAGATGAATAATTGAATAAAAACCTAGTAAAATGGTAGTGGGATTGTAAAATACATTTGTATAATACCGGGAGGTTTTTATTTATGAAGCAAATTATTATGCTTTTATTTGTGTTCACATTTTTAGCAGGCTGCTCTCAGCCACAGACGGATGAATCCTTGATATCAGAAAATGGACAAGGATCCCTGAGAGTTATTGCATCTGTTTTTCCACAATATGATTTTGTTAGGCAAATTGCGGGGGATAGAGTTGAGCTTAGTATGCTAATTTCTCCGGGTGGTGAGCCTCATGCTTTTGAACCATCACCACGGGATATTATTGCTCTTAACAATGCAGATTTAATTGTTTATGTTGGAGGACATGGAGAAGCTTGGGTGGATATGATTTTAGATTCTCTTGATCAACCTAACTTAC
>Ga0123355_10006228_pt1 | contig 17632 bp, 18 predicted proteins | sample TergutEmb28metaG_3_FD_89872 | JGI IMG/M metagenome (GOLD analysis project Ga0123355, IMG submission 89872) | Embiratermes neotenicus P1 segment gut microbial communities from Petit-Saut dam, French Guiana - Emb289 P1 | ecosystem: Host-associated > Arthropoda: Insects > Digestive system > Gut ...
GCGCTAACCACGTGACACCCCTCTATCCGCAAAAGTTGGCACTAACTTCGCCTACCGGCGGCGGCCGCTCTGTCGGTATGGTTCGCTCGCAGACTAAAGCCACGGAGTTTAGTTTTAGTTTTTAGAGTACAAAACTGGGCAATTTTTATTATTCAATGTATAATATTTCAATTGGATGACCACACAAAGTGATAGAAGCCTATTCTTTCTGCTCTATAATATGTAATACACCATGCCATCTATGGAGTGAATTCCTAGCCACTTAAAAACACCTTTTAAGCTCCCTGGGACAGGCAGTTCTATGCAGAATGGTGTGCACCAATGCAGCAATCATATGGTATGCTAAGGGTCAGTCTGTTACAATATAAATTTTCTTCAAATGAGATTGTGATAATGTTGAGCACACTCGAGACTGATAACTTTCAGAGTGAAAAAGATGGGCAAATAGGAGGGGAAAGGAAGCCCAGGATAAACGACAGTACCTACTTGAATGTGGAGCAAGTCAATAAAAACACCAGTCCCAAATACAATGAGAGGTAGAATAGTTACAGAAAAAAATTCCACAGAGAGTAGATGGTAAATACAAGGTGGTTCAAATATGACCGGGACTGATTTGTGCGTAAACAAGCCGCAGTCAGTCCCAGTCATATTTGAACCACCTTGTATTTTTGCGCAGATAAGTTGCTAAACCATGCTGCCTTGCCAGGCAGAAATCCCAACCCACACCATCCGCATTACTTAAATACCTTCCAAGTTTCAAGTTACCAGTCCCACACCATACACTGTCCCTAAAGTCATTAATGTCCATCTTATCTTTCACATTTCCTCAAATATTTACAAAACAAATTAACTTGAGATATTTGATCAATGAAGAGAATCTGATAAAGCAAAATAATAACAGGAAAAATGGTACTGTCATGTACTGTCAGAAGCAACAATAACCCTATGGAAAACAACAGTATACAGTACCTTCCTGGGCCTCATTCACTTTGACTTCAAGGTGTGGTATGTGGAGGCTAACATGTCGGACAAAGTAATCCAGATTATGAGTGAGGTAGTCGCAGTCCTGCCACTCACAGCGCAGATCCAACTGTTCATCCTTCAGCTTGACCATTCTGCGCTTACGTTTGTTTGCACAGGTTGATGACAAGATGTCATCAGTGTCATCATTTTCATCTGGGAAATCACATTCCTCCTGTCTCCTCTTCTGCAATGACCTATAATCAAGAGCCTTCTCTTGTATGTGTGATGACCGACTAGCCAACCAATCACCACACTTTTTTTGAGCATCAGCCTTTTTGACACTTAGACAGAGAGGACTGTTTCTGGATGATTCATCCAGTGATGACTCGGTGGACAAGCTGTCATCCTGCTCATGTTGCAAATCTGAAAGACATGTGCCAATTCCTATTATCAAAATGATGCCAACTCATGATTATTCAAAATATGCTGCAGAGACAAGCTTAATATAAATGTGATTCATTACACATACAATGGATGAACATCATATCCCACTGTAAAACAGAAAGTTACACAGTTCTTCATATTTACTGTTCTTATTTAAGTGAAGCAATCTGTAATGGACAACAGAATTTCTGATGGTGTCCAGTTACAAGAATATTGCAAAACCTGTATCAGATACTACTTCTACCATGCGCTCTACCTCTGTTCAGTAGTTCCTAAACCCAACCAGCAATGTGTACAAAACTGCAGTGCACTCCATTTTAAATGAACGACCTTTTTTTCCTACATTTATAAGAACTCTGGACCATTACTTCTTAACAAAACACCCCAGGCCAGTTTCTCAACCAAGGGTCTGTAAGTTCTGTCTAAGAAATCCATGAGTTGAATGGATTCCACTCAGTAGATACAAGGTGTTTTCTGGGGAGTATTTCCTAATCTTAGTTATACTGCACTACTGCTGGGATAAATACTGTTTTTGAAACAAATTTTAGTTGATACCCAACTTTTATTATAGCAAATATGAAAGCAGCTACATGTGTTGGCTAAGAAAAGTAACCATGATCTGGCTACGTACAGTCCAAGCAATGGCCACGCATCATGTCTTATACCGTGGTTCGAGCATGTTACAGTCCATCGTAAATTACTTAATTGGTATATGTGCAACTGAAGAGTAAATGAGTCCACATAATTGAATATTATACTATATTATATCATACATTAAAGGATTTATATGGATGATGCATTGTGGTAGGTATAGTGAAAAATACAGCCTGCCCTTGCCACACATTTTTTGTATCTCCTCATAAGATGTCTTCGATACTATCTTCATTACAGCTACTACTAATGCTATTAAATATCCAACAGATGAAACAACTCACCACTTCTATACCTTCATCCACCTACATATGGCATTCTATTCATCAACTTAAAAATGGATTTTTGAGTTTTTTTAACTTTCATTTCAGTTTTTTAAACTGTACAATTATTAACAGCTTTTTACAATACCTTCTATATACTGTAAAGATGTTTTCCAGAGGTAACTCTCATATATACTTCAGGTAAGGGCAAGATCTCGACCATAAATTTGTATAACTGTAAGTACGGCTATGGCTATATTACTGTCCTTTTACATTTTCTTATATACAGCCTGATGATAGCTACTTTAAATGCAACATGTGGCTGCTTTCATATTTGCTACAATATAAGTTGTGTATCCATGGGTTACGTTCTCATTATTGCATATTCTATAAGCACAACAGGGATGTCACACCTTAAAATTTTAGTCAGAAAGGTTTTTACAGTTTCACTATGCTTCTTATTTGCAAATATTCCAATTTCCGTATTCCAAATCTCTTTGCAAAGACCACTTCAAATGTTATCAATAAAATAATATAATGTAGACAAACAAAATGCATCTTTGTCAAACTTAATTTAATTTCACAGTATCTTCTACATGTAAATGTTTCGAACCCGATGGCTTGTCTTTAGCAAGACAGTTGTAACAAGTACAGTAATGGTATATGTCAACATGTATGGTATGCCCTGGTACATCAGAGTATGATTATGCAATGGCAGAAGCAGTCTTGTAGGTGGAAGACAGTGTTCGGTGCATTTTTTGGTCAACATTATATGATTATATTAAATGCATGGTAAACACGTAATAGTTATCAATAACCATATGCGTAACAGATCAATATTACTTTATTGACTTCTTTCATGTAATTTATAACTGATTTAAGGCTTCTGCCATGGTGTATTAGATTTTACACACTGCAGGTTAGTAGTTGGTTACAGACTTTTGGGACAGCATATCATTTCCATCTTGAAGCATCCAGTAGTTCAAGAAGAACAAATGCTTGACCCTTGAAAATGGCAAATGGCTGTCCCATAATCTTGGTAAGCCACTATAAACCTATGCTGTTAACATATCAGAAGAGTGAATGCCTAATTTATACCTGTCTGTAATTACAGTCTGATTCTTACTTAAATGGTTAAACGTGGTAATAGAAACTTTCATATCACATGCAAAGCACATAATATGAATCAGGATTCTGTGGCATTCTTTATCCTGCTATATATTCTGTAGCATAATAGAAACTCTTAATATGAGCACTTCTTATTTTTCTTCCAAGTTTCCAATGGAAATGGCAATGGCAGAACATAATCAAGCTGCACCTATGCCCAGCAGTCACCGGCCTCTCACCATGGAAGTTCAATGCCATGCCAATCTGTCACATTTATGACAGTCATAGTAGCACTGGACAAGATTTTCTTCTAAGTACTTCAGTTTTCACCTGTCAGTATCATTCCATCATGGTTTCACATTCATTCATTCATTCATCACCAATACTACATGATCTCAGCAGCTGACAACATTTTTCAGTAACATACTTGAAAGAAAGGAACTTCCTTGTTGATATAGTCTCATATCTAAGTGTGTGTGTGTTTGTCTCTCTCTCTCTCTGTGCCAGCCATAACTAATCAGGAAACAGACACATGTCTGAATTTTTCACAGTAATTTAAGATGATTATGGAATGTGGGGGTGGAAGAAAAAAAAAGCACAACTCTGATATATGAAATTAACACAGACAGCTGCACACAGGTAGTTGAAGAGCAGGAGATAAAAACACATTAATTTCAGCTTCATTTGGAAAAACAAAATCAGTGCTGTATATAAGAAGGAATTCTTTACAATGATGTGTGAGTCTTTAATAATCACGCATTGATAACAGAATGAAGTACTTTTTTTATTGACTCCTATTTAGACTAATGGTACAGTGGGTGATAATATTTTTCAGTTGGCCATTAAAAAAAAAACTGATGAATGTGGCAAAACAGTAATGCAAGACAGTTATGACAAGCACATGGATAGTTAAAACCTAAAAGTTAGAACATATTAATGCTGAAGGGGAAGGGAGGGGAATGGGAAATCCACAGATAAATTAACAATCACGCAAGTGCTTGATCAGGAATATTGTAATCTAAGTGTGGAAAGAGTGGCATTACATCATACAGGTTCTGCTTTCGCAGCTGAGGCATAAGCCACACCTCCAACCATGTTGTGGCAAGCAGTACCACTAAATATTTTGACAAGTTTATTTGTACCTACCTACTGAACGATTTAAAATTTTAAAAACTCTATCAACAGAAAGTTTACTGACATCAAATGCATTTCCGAGAAATTCAGGTGAACTGATAACAGCAAAACAGTTCCTGACCACAAAACACAGTATCTAAAGTGTTCTTGCAAGAGAACATGAAGTTAAAATGAAAACACACATAATTTAATTTAACATAATGATTAGCAGAAACAGTTGTAAACCATAAAATGGAAGGAAGTAAAACTATTATATTATGTACAGAGCCATACATAACAAGCAGGAAATACAAGTTGGCATATATGACCACCACAGAGAGTCTCCAATGGGCCAAACATACATTTACTTTCAATCTCTGCTGTCTGAGCACCTTAAAATATATTATGATATTGTTAGACCATGCATTTACTATACTGTCTCTCCAACATATATTGTGTATACACTCTTACTTATTCTGTCTTTTGACTAAGTTGCATTGAGCAACCTACATTTCCTGAAATATTTCATACTCACCCGTCAATGGATGGCGCTTGGATCAATGAAGTGTGTGTGTACGTACGTATTATGTATGTCTGAATACCTGCACATACACACACACATCTACTTCTCCCAGTATGTCAGTTTTCAAAATTTGCTCTGTATTTTATACTTATCACATGGACATGCCACACTTTATAATCCTTTTCACACGTTCATGGCCAAATTTTTTTTACATGTTTGTCAGTTACATCACCTAATCTGGTAGATTCTTGGTTCTCCAGTGATTTGGAATACGTGTGTGCAAACTGCAGTAAACCTGCAACTTATCTCATAAAACAACTTTGTTTTGTTCCCTGTGCATTAATTATATCCTCTGATTCTCTACTGGTTAAACTGTCTAACCCACCAAAATTTAATGGCGGATTCCTTCATGCTATGCCTAATGAGTTGTATGGGTGGTATGCGGATTTCCACAACCATATCACTACACTCCTGACCTAGCACTTGTCTCATCAATTAATCGGCCAAAGAGAGGGAAGGGGAACCATTTCCTTTTGCCACATTACCACGATCTAACCTCGACCCTCTTGTTGCGATACTATGTCGAAAGACGAAGTTGTTGTTTCCAAAATTCCAAAAACTTTGGACACTATACACAAAAATACAAGAAAATGTACTGTAAAAGATCCTGAAACACTACAAAATGGTTATAAAGGCACAGGATACCAGTCTAATACGTGCCGAGACACGCAATGGGCGCATACATATGCAACTGCATTCCTGACGCCTGATGTTTGCCATTGATTGTTACTGTGATATATACAGATCACCACATGGTGTTATAACAATATTAGGCAACTCATCTCTACCTTAAAACATAAACAGAATAAATTTCCATAAAACATACTAATACCTGCTATAACTGAGATGCCAGGTTCGACTCTTCCTGCGGGAGTAACTTCGGCTCGTTTACCGCCTATGTCTGTTACAGCATTACGAGCATCAGCATCCATTGGAGCTGATGTTTTTACGTTACTGAACATGTCTCTCTGTTTTTTTTTTCCATACATATTATACGACATCCCACGAATCAGAAACACTTCTGCCTTACCCAACCATTCCTATGCAAAACCAACACTACACTTTACGATCGTTTACACCATGGATTTTTACTACGGTTCACACCCAGTGATGCCAACATAATTCTTTTCCAACACCCAAGTTGCAGGCACGAAAGAATGCTCTTTGTGTGCGACATCTGCAAAAAAAAATCTGTAACTTATAATCCGTGGTCTAAAATAAAGGTCGACCTGTGATACCTCAGCAGAATGTTCTACTGTTATCCATGGTACTGTACGTCCATAGCCGATAGTCGCCGCTTCTTCCTTAAAACGTTGAATAGTCACACCCTGTGAGATTTAACATTGCCAACCACAGTTAACCCTTTGGACTTTTGCAACGTCATTTTGCCTGCAACTCAGATACTCCTGTCACTGCCACTTGTTCTTCCCATCCCGCCTTCATTCCTTTCCCTCTCTTTTTGGGCAAGAGACCAGACGGCAAAAGTCACGTACATACACATGCAAATCTTCGAACTTCATACCTGTCAGTCGATTTGCATTGCCTGAATCACCGGAGTTTTGATGGCAGAGGCAGCAGTTTTCTCTCTGCTCTCACATTCTGAGTGGTTCTATATCTCAGTCAACTAGGCTGCAACATCTCACAATTCTCCCCTATGTAATGCCAAAGCTAAAAATGTGTACAATGCACTTGTACTTTCCTTTACACCTTATGGAATGGTATTTGGGCACACAAATAACTTCTGACATTCCAGTCTTTACCTATGAAGGAGAAAAACAGGGGAGAATAAATAAAATATACTGTACAATGCAATATATTTCAGTCAATAGAGTGTAACATAAAAATCTTTCTCAAGCTGTCTCTTCGTCTCATATAACAGAAGTCGTTCAAAAGGTCACATTCAGTTTATGTATCATTCTGTTCAGTCATCTTATGCAACTATATTGCTGACATGCAACTGTCACAAAGTTTCCAAACTCATTTATTCCAATTCCTCTAAATTCCATTGGAGAATGTATCTTAATCTGTCGCATATGGGTGTCCCTTCCATTCTGATGATTACTAATAACTGCTATTTGAATCATGAATGTCCTTATTGGTTTTTCATGAATGTCTTTAATTGGTATCAGAACCCAACCAGTAGGCTCATTCAGGTCAATCACTTCAACTTCTTGAAGATCATTAAAATTGGTGCCAGCTCGAATGGAAATACTGAAATAAAACCAACCATAATACTGTATCAACAACCATGTACAGAATCAGGTGACCAGTAACAGAAATGAGCTTTAATAACAAATCCAAAACCAGGGCATTAGGGAAGATCTCATGTAACACAGGATGCAAGGAAAGAAGAGGAAATTACGTATACCGCAGTACAAAGACTGGCCAACTTTTTCCTCCTTTATTAAACTTTTATGTGGTCATTTAGCAACCTCCTCAGTTTCACAGTACTGGAGATTCTTCCTTCTTTCTGCATGACTCTTTCTTCTCCTGTTGTTGCCATCCAGACCTTGGTCTTACACTCAGATATTTTCCTTTTAGTTTTACAGGATTCTATCATAAAGGCATTCACACCATCATTTCATTTTATTTATGAACTAACTTGCAAAGTATAGACAGTGGTAACAAGATTACTTGCTAGTTGCTGGAATGGGGTAAAGAGCCAAGATGGTGAGAGGGAATGTCCCATGTGCACACCACCAACTCAACAAAATAAAAAAGTACAATACATGCAGTGAAACTCCATTTCATACCACACCAATGTATTTACTACTATAAATGCAAAAATATGTGTTTGTCAATCAAGAGACACAACTGCTAAGTGCAGCTGTTGTTTCTTAACAGACCACAATTCATGTATGAATAAATTACAATGCTTCAATGTACAACCTAGAAATTAAATAATTTAGTATTAAATATTTATATAAAAGGGAGGTATTGTATAATATTCTCAATGAGTTTGATATCCCTATGAAACTGGTAAGGCTAATAAAAATGTGTCTGTATGAAACCTATAGCAGAGTCTAGGGAGGCAAGAATTTGTCTGACATATTTCCTATTAGGAATGGTTCGAAAAAAGGAGATGCTTTACCACTATTGCTTTTCAACTTTGCTTTAGAGTATGCCATTAGGATTCAGGTAAACCAGGAGGGCTTGAAATTAAATGGTACTTAGCAGCTCCTTGTTTATGCTGATGTCAATATATTTGGCGGAAGCATACATACCATAAAGAAAAATGCAGAAGCTTTAGTAGCTGCTAGTAAGGAGAATGGCCTAGAAGTAAATGCTTATAAGACTAAGTATAAGGTCATGTTTTGAGATCAGGATGCAGGACAAAATCACAGTATAAAGAGTGATAATAGCTCCTTTGAGAGGGTGGAAGGGTTCAAATATTTGGGGACAACCTTAACAAATCAAAATTCTACTCAGGAAGATATTAAGGGCAGATTGAAATCAGGAAATGCTTGCTACCATTCAGTGCTGAATCTTTTGTCTTCCAGTTTGCTATTCAAAAATTTTAAGATTAAGATGCACAGAACTATAATTTTGCCTGTTATTGTGTATGGGTGTGAAACTCGGTCGCTCACAACCAGGGAGGAACGTAGGATGAGGGTGTTTGAGAATAGGGTATTGGGGAGAATATCTGGGCCTAAGGTAACAGGGGAGTGGAGGAAACTACATAATGACAAGCTCAATGATCTGTACTCCTCACCCAATATTGTTTGGGTGATTAAATCAAGAAGAATGGATGAGCGGGGCATGTAGCATTTATGGGGGAGAGAAAAGGAGTATAAAGGGTTTTGGTGAGGAAACCTGAGGGAATTTGACCACTTGGAAGACCCTGGATGACATTACAATGGATCTTCAGGAAGAGAGATGTGGGGGTATGGACTGGATCAAGCTGGCTCAGGATAGGGACAGGTGGCAGGCACATGTGAATGCGGTAATGAACCTTTGGGTTCCATAAAATGCAGGGAATTTCTTGACTAGCTGAAAACTGGTTAGCTTCTCAAGAAGGACTCTGCTCCATGCAGTAAGTACTCATATATCCAGTGTTTTTTTACTGGACCTAAAAATATCTTCAGAACTAGAAGTATGAAATTACAGAAAATATGATACACAGTGTCTCACTTCAATCATGCATGTATTCATACACATATTCTTTACTTGCAAAGTTAGTAAAACAGTTAGTTACAATTGCCTTGAGCAACTTACCGGCTAGGAGTGTAGCTTTCATCCAGCTTGTAGTCTGTAAAAATAAATATATCATGTACAGTTGTCTTCCTGCGGAACTGAATATTCACCAGATGAGGTAACTGTCCATCTGACTGCCAGTAGGTATCCGTGCAATCATCGCGTAATTGGTCAACACCAAAACCTAAAAAAGCACAAACCACAATGTGCACTAGATGGCCACCCATAGGTGTGATGATACCAGAGGCTGTGTAATGCAATTTTGACCTCCTGATGATGAGCACGTGTTCGAAACATGTAGAGGCATGAAATAAACTAATTGTAAAACAAAAATTTTGTGCATCAAGTTGGTTAATTACTGAGATAAACACAATAATGAAGTCATTCAGCTATCAGGTTTAGACTGCACTGATGAATGAAGATTTTCACTTGTCTTGGCAAACATAACAGCTGACATTTCTTAGGGGCATATTAAGCTGGGGGGTTATCAGGGGCCCATATATATTGTCGATCAAGCAAAAAGTTGTGTTACGGAGGTGATATAACTGGTCAGGAGACTGTTGTGCTAACCAATATGTGAGTTGGCCCACAGTAGTGGGAAGAGGTGATGAAACAAATTCTTCAGGGAACTTTGGATGATTCATAACAAGCATCCGAGGCAAGTGGGAAACTCCCATCTTTTAGCACCACAGTCTGTCACTCAACTAATCAAAATGTTAACTCTCATACACTAACTGTCAGATCAACATAAGGACTCTCCATTAGCCTCCATGGTAACATAAAGGTGGCAATGTAAAGTTTGGTGAAATATGGTAAAATTTTTAGTCCCATGTGTGGCCTGATTCTGAGCCAGTTCAATTCACGTAACACCAGCTGCGTAAGTCTTAGGATTGAAAACAGTATAATAGCGATGATCTTCACTTGCCTAAATGCATTGCATCTGTTGAACAAATCATGTTAGTTCTCTTATATACTCATAACGGATACACCAAATGAATCACAGGCATTGAGGAGTGGGAGATAATGTGCTACTAAATCACGTTTTCCATAAATGTGTCATAATATGCAGGTGTATGCATTTATATTTAGGAGGTAAATAGTTTAGGTTTGAACAAAGTTTCTGAATCATCATTAATCCAAGACAGTAAAAAATTCATGGCTGCCAACATACCAAAGCCTGACCTTGGTTTGTAGACTAATCCCATACCACAGTAAAGTAGACCACATCACACTGCTGACTACATGTGCAGGCAAAACTGCAAAGCAGAAAATATTTGCCCATTTTGCAAGTTCGCAAGTTAAAATGGTTAACAGAATGCTGATTCAATTTGCTTTCTATACACAAATCCAAAGCCCAATCTTGGTTTATAAATACCAACACAGAAAACTTATACTCATTTTATAAAGAAATCCAAATCTTAAACCCCAACCTTGGCTTACACATACACAAACCAAGACTAATTTGGAATACATGCACACCCTCTCAGTGGATCCATTTCCTCCTCTGTTTATGTAAGTTGGCAACAGTGACTGTGATCGAATATCATACAAGATGCAGGATTATAATAATGCAGAAACAAGGGCCTGTATTATGATTATATCTGCACATACATTTACACTTACGCTTTCATTAAAGAAATAATGATTCAAATGATTAGCGAATTAAAAATTGGAAACAGGTAAGTGTTAAAAGAAACTAACTTACACACTCTTATACCTTACTGTGGATCTCTGCCTGCAAAAAATATACAAGCCTACAACGACACACAATTAGGGAACTATCTAAAATGGTGGGATGGTTGTTCAGTGTTCATAATGAGACAAAGAACAGTTCAACTTGACAAGAATGATAACTGAAATCTGCAACATTAAGGCCTGATTTATGTTAGAATGTGCCGTGTGCGAAATGGCTATCGTACGGGACACGCCGATGTTTCATGTAATTGTTTTCTAATAGATGCATTTATGTTACAACAGGATGGGCCTGCACCGGGGGCGTACTCTCAATGGGGCCTGTTGTGTACCCGTCACTGACGATTCTTTTCCCATGCTTGCCATGTTGACGCCCTGTCTTGTCCAATGTAAACTAGGCCACGTACAGTTCACAGTAAGGGCTCGTGTTGTTTGTTTTGTTTTGCAGTGCTACGTAGTGAGTGCTCTTAGCTGTTGTACTGTATTGTTATAACAAAATTGAGATTTCTCACAATGGACGATGAGAAATTAATAGAATGTATAAGACAATATCCTGCTATTTATGACGTGAGTCATCCCAAGTACTTGGACAACAATTACAAATCATCTTTGTGGAAGAAAATATCGGAGGCGATGAAAGAAGAAGGTACGTAGAGTTTCATAATTTTATTTATTTTGTATCTTAGTACACAAATCATAAATTGTGAAACAGTGAAGTGAGAATTTTTTCATTTATTTTCAAGTAAGTTTACACGTTATTAACTGAAGGTGCGATCCTACCAACTGGTGAAGAAACATAATCTTTAAAAATTTCTCTAACTGCGAAGGCGTTACCTGTTGCTCTTCCTCCTTGAAGCGGTAAAGAATTTAAAATCTGTGCTGTACCCGAAGGCCCATCGGTAATTGTATTTGTTTGGTTTGCAGATTTATCATTTTGTTGTCTTATGAAATTGTGCAATACACACGCTGCCGAAATAATGTAGTCAACATTTTCAGGAGATGACTTAATAGTCTTAAAAAAATTCTAAATTTTTGGGCCAGAATACCAAAAGCATTTTCAGACACTTGTCGAGCATGCGATAGCTGGTTATTGAAGTATGTCATAAAATCATTCCCACTCAACTGACGTCCAGGATAAGGTCTCATTAAGTATGTTTTAATGGAAAAGCTTCATCTCTGACTACAACAAAGGGCGCTTCTATATTGGTCCCAGGTAGACAATTGTCCGGCGGTATGTTTAGACTACCGTTTTCCATACGTTTCCGAGTGCTGAATGTGAAAATATGCCACCGTCACTACTTCTTCCAAAATAACCAACATCAATCATAATGAAGTCGTAATTAGCATCTACCAACGCAAGTAAGATAACGGAGAAAGTTTTCTTGTAATTAAAATAAACTGAGCCACTGTTGGCAGGTGCCTTGATGTTAACATGCTTTCAATCCATGGCCCCAATACAGTTCGGGAAATTCCAGATATTCCAAAAGTCTTCGGCGATAGCCTTCCATTGTTCTTGAGATGGTTCCGGCATCACTTCTTTCATGAGTGTATTAACAATCACCTGGCACGTCTCACATACAATCTGACATACAGTTGCATGGCCCAGTCTATAACTGTAGGATACAGTTTTAAAAGAATCTCCTGTTGCCAAATACCTGAAAGAAGACATATGTTTAGTCCAATCAAAGTTTATAAATTAATGTTAAATTAGTTTATTCTATTTTGTTTATTTATTCTTATGCTTATTGTTATGGATGTCTCATGCAAAAGACACTGGGTAAATATTCAAGATCAGTTCAAGAAATCTTTAAACAGACGAATGACCAAATGTGGAGAAATGGCTGACTCGAATATAAAGAAATATAAATACGAGGACTTTTGCCAATTTTTGATGCCTCATATTAATGAACGATCCACCATTTTTAGTATAGAGCAACCTTCCGAGAATGACTCGGACATGGTAAATTCTCAGGTTATGGCATCTGCTGACGATAAGAAGCGTGAAGAAATCAGTGCAAGTAAGAGGAATGCTGATATCCACCAACCTGAAAACCCATAAAAGAAGAGGAAGATCGTACTGCCTGAGACTGCTTCAAGTGCTTTGATGAAATACATAATTGAAAACAATAAAAAACAAAACGATTATAAACATCCCACTGATGCATTCCTGGAAGGTTTAGCCCGTACTCTGAAAAGCCTTCCACCTTACTATCAACACTTGGCAAAAGAAAAATATTTTCAGTTGTGCAAGAAGTAGAAGGTCAAGCACTTTTCTTGTCACCTGCTACAACACACTCTAGTCGTGACTCTTGGACGACCCACCACTAACTTTACGCTCTCTGCAGCCGATGGACAATTCGTCCCCAGCTATGGAAATTGATGACAAGAATATTACTGGTTTAACACCCCAGCAACCTTCTACACTCGCTTCATACTATGAAAACTCTCATACACATTCCAATTAGATGACTTGGGTTTTGATAATGTTGTGTGTGATGATACAGTTTGCCTTGTAACTTCTTTAATATTAACATGAATATTTTCTTAAAATTAATTTGTTATTAAATTTTTTCTTCATTAATATAATACACTATTTTTCAACTTACCTTATGCATACTGCCAATCTTTCCTTAGGTGATATAGGCTTTTGCAATCTTGTTTGTTGTTTTATAAGTAATGGGCTCACTTTCTTGAGTAGAGCAAAAAAACATTCTCTGTTCATCCGAAAATACCCGTAAAATTTCACTTCGTCGTCAATAAGTTCTTTGTAAAGAGTGACAAATTCTCCTTCGATTTCTCTCTTAGACCATGCTGGGTGTACAGCCCATCTTCTCCTTTTTCTTTCTGCACCTTCTTTGTCTAGAGCTACAGCAATTGCTGCTAATTCAAGTAACATTAAATTCGTCATCACTTCATTAATTAACATAACAATTTAGCATATAACGTTTCCACAATGAACACTACTGCACAACTGTGTAGTACACAGCTTGCCCGTCTGCAGCTGGCCTGTTACAGCATAAATACAAAAGCTGTGACGGGCTCGGTGTCACCTCGCTCCGTATTGCACATGTCACGTTCTAACATAAATCAGGCCTAATTCAATTCCAAATATACCTGGTTTACATGATGATAAGCTCCATATTGCCTGTGAACCAACTTCACGAACCTTGCCTGCCCTTTCTTCACGAATTGGATCCACCAGTTCTACACCTGTCTTTGTGGTCATTACAAAAAATGGTTTATATCTGTAAACAGAACAGACACACATAAGGTACACACCATTTATTCATGTGCCTGTGGACTGTGCCCTGCCAAGCTCAGTACGCAAGAATCTACACACAACACCTCCAAGAAAATAATATGCCAAAGATAAGCAGCTGGATGACAATTTATTTTCCCTTAATTTTAAAATTATGCATCCCGTTGTATGTTGTATGCTTAGCAATTAAAATTGTTAAAATTTTTGCTAGATGTCTTCGAAGGCTTTGTATAGATGAGTTCTTGTATGATGCCTTGTTCAATGAAGTGTTCAGTACCGTGTGGCATAATCATACTTGGTGACAGGGTCTTAGGTCAGTTTGAGCAGCTTATGTCTTGTTCACATTGTAGCATAAGGTGTACTCATGCATCGTTTCTTTCACCTGTTTATTTGGGATATCTGTATATATGTTGGTGATGTAGAAAGAAGCAAATTTTAATTTCCCACCAAGTGGGATTTGTTGGATATCAAGTAGTAATTGTTTAGTGTCCGTGACATTAAATGTGTTAAGGTAGAGGGGCAAATGTTTTTAGGTTGTTTATAAGGAACTTTGTAAATTTACAGGCCAGCATGTTTTGCCAGTTCACGATTTGTCTAATGAGATTATTACGTTTATGCAATTTTATTAATCCATTAATAGTTGGGGCTGTGGGATTTTGGTTGTGATGTCATATTTCTTCTCTGAGAGGAAGATTTTGGAACTATCTATCTTTTATATGAGATTTCTTTGAAGGGAATTTGTAAGGTCAGTGTTAAGAAGTGTGAAGGAGTTGTCAAGAAACTCTTGCATTTTTTTTATGGTAATCATTTTTGTATAGTATAACTAGTGTGTTTCCTTTCTTAGATTTTGTAATGGTAGTGTTCCTGTTACCTAACTGTTTTCTGATTTATTTTACTATGTTCTTTTCCAGTTTTGCTGTTCTGGTTTGATATTTGTTTTTATATATGCTTTCTACATTTTTTGCTACTTAATGTCTCACAAATTCTTGTTCATGAGTAGGCAGATACAATATAGCTGTTTCCGATTCCAATGTTAAGATAGTGATCCAATTTTTCAGTTTGTAATGCAGATAGTATTGGAGGCCCTTATTAAGAGGGGTCACTTGTTCTTGCCTTAAGCTACAATGCAAACAAGACATAAGCTGGTCAAAGTAACCCAAGACCTTGCCAACAAATACGAATACACCGCATGGTACTCAACACTCTCTTGAATAAGATATCATACATACAAAAACTCAACTACCCATTGCTAAAATTTTTAGTCATTTTAAATGTTCAACTTTCATTTTTTAATTATGCAGAAGTTGACTGTATTAAAAAAAAAAAGAGAAAATTGTGAATATATTTGTAAAAGAGATATCTCGCTTCTAACAGTGCAATATGTATACTCCTTTTAATATGTTCTAAGAGCCAGCCTGATGATGATGCCACATGATCAAAACAGACATGTGGCTGTAAAGACACTTTACATAAAAAAGTTATTTGTTCATGCCATTCTTTGTTATTTATTTAACAATGCTGTCCATAGCTCAGAGTTATCAAAATTAAATATATTTTAACTGCAACACCATCTCTTATGACATACAAATTATGACACTAAAAGTATTATCTTGTGTCAAACAGATGAGACTATGATAAAGCCTAGCAGAACCTCTCTCACACTTACTTCGATAGCACAGAAAAAGTCAAAGAATTAAACTGTAAGTACTGTTAACATAAAGGAAACAATTGGCACTAGAAAAAGGACCAGTAGGGCTCCAGAATTTTCTGCATCAAACTTCATGACATTAACACCAGTATCCACATACAAACACAATTCTGCCACCAAAATATCACATTTATTTGAGCAAACACCACCACTCACACAATGCCACAGCATAACATCCCGGATCACTTGAATGTTCTTCTGTTTATCTTCAACTAACCTTACAGAACTGGCAGACACTATTTTTAACATACTGTGATGGTCCTTGGCTCATTTACTACAAACAGGTAAAAAGTTATTTTCTGGATTGGCATGGCGTCCTTGTCATTTGTTCATGGATCTGAAGGAGCAATCTTACAACATTCTTATGGCTGAGGAGTGTGATTTTTCAGCAATTTTCAGCACTGATTTAATTCACATGTGTATCAGAATGATAAAGTGCTGGGATGCCAAAATAACGAAAATGGAGCAAAAGCTGCATACATTACCTGGTACAGCGCGAAGTAGAGTTGTGGTGTTTCTGTGCCAAATAAATCCGACATATAACCAAACCCACACAGAATGAAACAGTGAAGAACCAAATATATATAATGAAACTCACTTGTATCATACAGCTAAGACCAGGGTATTCACTAATGCAATAAAATCTTCCATCTACTAAGGTCACAAATTATACAGAACGTGGAACACTACCTCTCAATATTCTGAAGAACCGTTTGGGCGAAACCACTCCTTAAAGCGAAATAAATAACTACAACATTGGTACTAATATACCCATCAGATCAGCATTAGGAACAACAGTTTCAAAATATTCCTGTTGAACAGTACACGAAATGATACTTTCCTTTTAAAACCCAATACTATTACGTCGCATATATTGCAATACAAGTGTACGTACAATTTTAACAGTAACTGTCAATTATCTTGTACCTCTTAATACAATTTTATCGTCATGACTAACCAGAATGTGTGTGCCCTAAAATTCTATTGCACTTTACCCCTAGCACGTACTTCCTGCTCACACGGCTGTTACAACCCACATGTACACACACCAATTAATTTGAAACGGATAATCGACCGATGATAGACAACTGAAGAACTCGTCGTGCGTCTCCACGCCATTAATCTGTGGATCTGAGCGCCATGCTATCCACGGATTACACCAATTCCACCAATGCGCATGTCTGTGATAAGAACAACAGGAAACGTAGGAGTGGGTGTGGTGTCACGTGTACACGGTATTTCCCGAATGTTACGTCAGCATGTGTGGTTAGAGTGGTTGCCAGCATTAGGACCAGCAGAGATTTATAGTGTTGTTAATGTGAAAGGGTGTGTTGAAGATGTCAAAGAAAAAACTGCAGCACAGTAAGCCAGTTAATTGAATGTTACGCATCCTATTCTATCTTGTTAGGCTACAAAGACTCAAGTGTTTACAGACAGCACTGGTAGTGGGTGGCCTGAAGATGACCTTGACTGATGAAAACATATGGCCTAATTAATATGACCAGTAACAATGTCACTAAGTTGTGGTGTCGGTAAACAAGTGTGTCTTTGTAGAAAGCTTTTTTTTTTTTTTGCGGGGGGGGGGGGGGGAACGAAATTTCAAAAATTTTAATAGGGGGGGTTGGAAACATTTTTTTTTGTTTATTATTAGAAAA
>Ga0123355_10006229_pt1 | contig 17629 bp, 16 predicted proteins | sample TergutEmb28metaG_3_FD_89872 | JGI IMG/M metagenome (GOLD analysis project Ga0123355, IMG submission 89872) | Embiratermes neotenicus P1 segment gut microbial communities from Petit-Saut dam, French Guiana - Emb289 P1 | ecosystem: Host-associated > Arthropoda: Insects > Digestive system > Gut ...
CTCGATGGTGTTTCGCGGCTTCGACATCTTCATGAAGGGGATCGACCCGCGGGACGCGCACTTCATCACCAGCCGGATCTGCGGGATCTGCGGTGACAACCACTGCACCTGCTCCTGCCTGAACCAGAACATGGCCTACGGGGTCAAGCCGCCGCCGCTCGGCGACCTCGCGTTCAACCTGGCCGAGACCGCCGACTACATCTTCGACCACGCGATCTTCAACGACTGCATGGCGAATGTGGATTTCTGCGAGCAGATGGTCAAGGACACGAACCCGAGCCTGCTGGCCAAGGCCGAGACGACCTCGGCGCCGCACAAGGACATTCACGGCTATCAGACGATCGCCGACATCATGCGAGCGCTGAACCCGTTCACCGGCAGCTTCTACCTCGAGACGCTGCACGTGGCCCGCTACACGCGCGAGATGTACTGCCTGTTCGGCGGCCGCCACACGCACCCGTCGACGATCATGCCGGGTGGCTGCAGCGCCGACATCACCCACCAGACGCTGACCGATTACTACGTGCGCCTGATGAGGTACTTCGACTACGTCAAGCGGGTCGTGCCGATGCACGACGACCTGTACGACTTCTTCCTGCAGGAGCTGCCCGGCTACGACATGGTCGGCTACCGCGACACCAACCTGGTCAACTGGGGCTCGTTCGACGACCCCGACTACGTCGATTACTCCTACGCAAACATGACCGAGTGGGGGCGCAAGCGTTACATTACTCCCGGCGTGGCGATCGACGGTGAGCTGATCAGCACCGACCTGGTCGAGATCAACCTGATGATCCGGATCCTGCTCGGCAGCTCGTATTTCGACAGCTGGGAACGCGAGCAGACGTTCGTCACCCACGATCCGCTCGGCAACCCGGTCGACAAGAACCATCCGTGGAACAAGCAGACGCTGCCGAAGCCGCAGAAGCGCGACTTCGCCGACAAGTACAGCTGGGTCGTATCGCCGCGGATCTACGACAAGCGCACCGATAAGCACGTCTGCTGCGACACCGGCGGCGGGCCGTTCGCCCGGCAGTGGTGCACCGCGAAGGCGGGGCTGGTCGACTTCGGCTACGCGAAGGCGACCGGCGACTCGATCCAGATGGTGCTCCCGCGGTCGGCGTCGATGCCCGAGATGGAGCTCGAGTGGAAGGTGCCGGAGAAGTCCAACGCGATCGAGCGCGACCGCGCCCGCTCCTACCACCAGGCGTATTCGGCGCTGATCGCCCTGCACTGCCTGGAGCGCGCGCTGAAGGAGGTCCGCGCCGGGCGGACCAAGAGCTGGAAGGAGTTCAAGGTCCCCGAGGAGGCGGTCAGCTGCGGCTTCCACGAGGCGGCGCGCGGCGTGCTGTCCCACCACATGGTCATCCGCGAGGGGAAGATCGCCAACTACCAGCCGTACCCGCCGACGCCGTGGAACGCGTCGCCACGGGATGTCTACGGGACCCCGGGGCCCTATGAGGACGCGGTCCAGAACACGCCGATCTTCGAGGAGAACGGGCCCGAGAACTTCAAGGGGGTGGACATCATGCGGGCCGTGCGCAGCTTCGACCCGTGTCTGCCGTGCGGCGTGCACATGTACGCCGGCCAGGGCCGGGTGAGGAAGGTGGTCCACACGCCGACCGGCTTGAGCTGACCGTGAACACCGACGCGGCTCCGGGAGAGCTCCTGGACCGGGTCCAGGAGCTGACCGCGCGGCTCGACGAATACCCCGACGAGCGGGCTCGCGAGCTGGCGCAGGACCTGCTCAGCGCGGTGATCGCGATGTACGGCGACGGCCTGCGCCGGATCGTCGATGCGATCGCGCACGCCCGCGAGGCGGGCGCGACGATCCTCGACGAGCTCGCCCAGGACGGCGCCGTCGCCAGCCTGCTGCTGATCCACGACCTGTACCCGGCGACGCTCGAGGAGCGGGTGCTCGAGGCGCTGGACACCGTGCGTCCGTATATGGAGTCGCACGGCGGCAACGTCGAGCTGCTCGGGATCGAGGACGGCGTCGCCAGCCTCGCGCTCCGGGGCAGCTGCGACGGCTGCGCGGCGTCGCGGGCAACTCTCGAGCTGGCGATCAAGCAGGCGCTCGAGGAGCACGCGCCCGATCTGGCCGGGATCGAGGTGCAGGGGCTGGCCGAACCGCCCCGGCCCGGCGACACGCTCGGCAGCTTTGAACTGCCCGTGCTGCAGTGCCCGAGCGAACTGACGAGATGAGCCGTCTCGACGACATCGTCACGGCGCGGCGGCGAGCCGAGACGCTGGCGCGGATCCGGACGCTGGCGCAGTCCGGCGCCGGCTCGCGTCCGGTGCCTGACGGCCGCCCCGCGGCCCAGGAGCGCTGCGACCTGTGCCGGACGACGGTGCCCGACGACCACCGGCATCTGCTGCAGCTCTCCGAGCGCCGGATCGTGTGCGTGTGCGAGGCGTGCTGGGCGCTGCGCTCGGGCGACGCCGAGTACCGGCCGACGGGGATGCGCACCCTGTGGCTGGAGCAGCTCGAGTTCGACGACGAAACCTGGGGCGCGATGCAGATCCCGATCGGGCTGGCGTTCATGATGCGCTCGAGCGTCAGCGACGGCATGGTCGCGTTCTATCCGAGCCCGGCCGGCGCGACCGAGTCGGAGCTGAGCCTCGAGGCCTGGGCCTCGCTGGTGGCGCTCAACCCGATCCTGGCCGAGCTGGAGGCGGACGCCGAGGCGCTGGTCGTCAATCGCCTGGCGGAGCCCCACCAGCACGTGATCGCGCCGATCGACGACTGCTATGCGCTGGTCGGGCTGATCAAGTCTCGCTGGGAGGGCATCTCCGGCGGCGCGGCGCTCGAGCAGGCCGTGCCCGAGTTTTTCGACGCGATGCGAGCCCGCGCGCTGGTGCTGCGGTGAGCGCCGGCGCGGCGCATCCGGCCGAGCGGGCGACCGTCCCCGAGCCAGAGTTCGCGGTCCTCAGCGCTGCGCATCTCGCGTTTGCCGCGGCGCCGACGATGGTCTTCTCGGTGACGGCGACGGAGCCGAGCGGCGCCGAGATCCAGTCGATGGCGCTGTCGGTTCAGGTGATGATCGACCCGGCGCGGCGCGGCTACGACGAGGCCACCCGCGACCGGCTGGCGGAGCTGTTCGGCCCGCCCGCCAGCTGGGCGCCGTCGACGCAGGGGCTCAGCTGGGCGCGGGTGTCGGCGGCGGTTCCGGCCTTCGAGGGCCACACGATCTTCCCGCTCGAGCTGCAGTGCACGTACGACCTCGAGGTGGCGGCGGCCAAGTACTTCTACGCGATCGACGACGGCGTCGTCCCGCTCAGCTTCCACTTCTACGGAACCGTCTTCTACGCCGCCGCCGGCGGCCGCCTGCAGATGACGCCGGTGCCGTGGAGCTCCTCCGCCCAGTTCGGGATGCCGATCGCGGCCTGGCGGGCGATGATCGCCGAGCACTACCCGGGCGGCGGCTGGATCCGGCTCGGCGCCGATACGCTGGCGGCGCTCAATGCCCGCCGCGCCGAGCGCGGGCTCACCTTCGACCACTGCGTCCACGAACTGCTCGACCGCGACATGCCGGGGGACCGAGACGATGACCAAGCTCGATGAGCTCGTCGACTCGCTGCTGTACGAGGGCTACGCGCTGTTCCCGTACACGCCCGACACCCCCAAGAACGCGACCCCGACCCCGTTCGGGATCGTGTATCCGCCGGCGTATGCCGCCGAGTGCGAGGGGGCCCACGATCACGCTCGGCTCGAATGCGTCGCCGACGGCGGGTCCGCCTTCACGGCCACCCTGCGCTGGCTCGACGTCGAGGGGCGGGAGTCACGGCTGCAGCTCGGACCGGTCGGGTGGGACGAACGGACCACCACGACCCTCACCGGTGCCCGCTTCACGCTACGGACCGACACCGGCGAGGGCGTGGTCCGCTGCTGCGTGCACAACACCCACTCCGTCGCCGCGGGGCTCGACCGCGCCCGGGCGCTCGGCCGGTCGCTGCTGTCGCTGCACATCGTGCTCCGGGTCGAGCAGGGCCGCTTCATCTCGCCGCTCGAGGCCCGGCGCGAGAGTGTCAACACCTGGCCCGTGCTCGCCAGCGACGAGGACGACACGATCCTCGGCGCGGCGATCATCCTGCCCGATCATCCCGAGGTCGCCCCGCGGAGCTACGGGAACCTGTTCGACAACACGGAGATCGAGGAGGCGCTCGTGCTCCACGTGCACACGCTCACCGACGCCGAGCGTGCGGCGGTCAGCGACCCGAAGGTGCAGGCGATGCTCGAGCGCACGCTGGCGCTGGGCCCGGTCGAGATCGCCGGCCTGCACAGCGGCCTGCACAGCGCCCTGCGGGAGGTCGCGGCGCCAGCGGCGGTCCCGGCCTCCGGCCTCGGCGAGGTCGACAACAACCCGGGCGAGGACCGCGCCACCGTCGACGGCGTGACATTCCTCAAGGGCGGCAAGCTGCTGCTCAAGCCGGGAACCGATCGCAGCGTCCACGACCGGATGCTCGACGGCCGCCGGGCGACGCTCGAGCGGATCTACGTCGACTACGACGGCCGGGTGCATCTGGCGGTCACGGTCGACGACGATCCCGGCCAGCCGCTGATGCGCGAGACCGGCCGCTACCTGTTCTTCTTCGCCGACGAGGTGCAACCACTATGACCGACGTCATCACGCACACCCAGCAGATCCTCGTCGCCGGCATCGGCAACGCGTGGCTGCGCGACGACGGCTTCGGCGGCACGGTCGCGGCCCGGCTCAGCGAGCGCGAGTTGCCGGACGGGGTGACGGTGCTGGACTTCGGCTCGGGCGGCCTGGACCTCGCCTACGAGGTGATGCGCGGCTACGACGGTCTGATCCTGATCGACGTCAGCCGCCAGGGGGGCGCGCCGGGGACGCTGTATGTGATGGAGGTCGACGCCGACGAGGTGGACGGCCGGATCGACGACGGCCAGATGCTGAACCCGCACGGGATGGACCCCGAGACGGTGCTGCGGTTCGTCAAGTACGTCGGGGGCTGGCCGGGCCGGGTGATGGTCGTCGCCTGCGAGCCCGAGCAGGTCGAGGACGTCGGGATCGGATTGAGCGAGTCCGTCGAGCAGGCCGTCGCCCGCGCCGTCGACGTGGTGCTCGAGACGATCCGGGAGCTGCGCGATGCATGAGCTGTCGATCGCGACCGCCACCCTCAACACCGCCCTCGCCCACGCGGAGGAGCGACCGGTGGAGGTGGTCGCGATGCGGGTCGGCGCACTCCGCCAGGTCGTCCCCGAGTCGCTGGAGTTCTACTGGCAGATCGTCGCCCGCGACACGGTCTGTGAGGGTGCCCGCCTGGAGCTGACCGTCGTCGCCGCCCGGCTGCGCTGCGACCGCTGCGGGCACGAATGGGAGCCCTTAGAACCGACCTTCCGCTGCCCCGGGTGCGGGGCCGCCGAGCGGGTCGTCGTGGCCGCCGGCGAGGAGCTGACGGTCGACTACCTGGAGCTGAAGGAGCCGAGGAAGGAGCCGATTCATGCATAGGACCAGAGTCAGGATCGTCGAAGACGCGCTCGATGCCAACAACACGATCGTGCGGGCCAACCGGGACGACTTCGACCGCCATGGCGTGACGGTGCTGAACCTGATGAGCGCGCCCGGCGCCGGCAAGACCTCGCTGCTGGAGCGCGTCCTAGCCGAGCCCCCGGAGGGGGTGCGAATCGGGGTGCTCGAAGGCGACGTGCAGGGCTCCTACGACGCCGAGCGGCTGGCGGCGCTGCACGTCCCGGTCGTGCAGCTGAACACCGACGCGGGCTTCGGCGGCGAGTGCCATCTCGACGCCAACATGGTCCGCTCGGCGCTGCCGGCCCTGCCGCTCGAGGAGATCGACCTGCTGGTGATCGAGAACGTCGGCAACCTCGTCTGTCCGGCCGAGTTCAGGGTCGGCGAGGACATCCGCGCGATGGTCTGCTCGGTCACCGAGGGCGAGGACAAGCCGCTCAAGTACCCGCTGATGTTCCGCGCCTGCGAGCTGATCCTGATCAACAAGCTGGACCTGCTGCCGCACCTCGAGATCGACCTCGACAAGCTGCTCTACAACGTCGATGCGGTCAATCCGGGGGCGCAGACGCTGCTGGTCAGCGCCAGGACCGGCGAGGGCGTCGGCGACTGGCGGCAGTGGCTGGGAGACCTGGCGGCCGGGCGGCGCCAGGTGGCGGCCGAGGTATCCGGGTGAGCGCAGCCAGCAAGCTGACGGGGCTGGCGCCGGCGATCGAAGCCAGGCGCCGGGCGAGCGAGGCCTTCTTCCCCGTCGAGGGCGAGCGCATTGCCCAGCTCTGCCACCAGATGTCGGAGCGCTTCGTGGAGGGCGGGCGGCTGCTGGCGTTCGGCGTGACGGCGCAGGCCAGGTCGGACATGCGCCACGTGGCGGTCGAGTTCGTCCATCCGGTGATCGTCGGCAAGCGCGCGCTCCCGGCGATCGGGCTGACGGCGGCGGCTGACGTCTTGCTGCTCGCAGAGCGCAGCGACATGCTGATGGTGTTCGGCGAGCCCGATGACGGGCCCGAGCTGCGGGCGGCCGTCGACGCCGCCCGCAGGCGCGGCTGCCTGACGGTGTCGTTCGCCTCGCTCGGAGCCGAGTGGACGCTGGAGCCACCGTCGCACGACCCGTGCATCCGCCAGGAGCTGGTCGAGACCACCTACCACGTCCTGTGGGAGCTCGTTCACGTGTTCTTCGAGCACCAGGGGCGCCACCAGCAGCAGGCCGGCGCCGCCGGCTTCCTGTACCCGTTCCTGGCCGAGCGCAGCACCGATCCCGGTCCGCTGATCGCCGACGTCCGCGAGTCGGTGCTGCTCAAGGCCGAGGAGGTGCAGGAGCTGCGTGAGCTGACGGTCGGCGACGACGGTGGCGAGCTGATCGCCGCCACCGGGACGCTGCGCCGCGCCTTCGCCGCCGGCGGCCGCGTCTTGGCGCTCGGCAACGGCGGCTCGGCGACCGACGCGATGGACCTCGTCGCCGACCTGACGGCCGCCGGGCACCCCGCGATCGACCTGACCGCCGACAGCGCGATCATCACCGCCGTCGCCAACGACATCGGTCCCGAGGCGGTCTTCGCCCGCCAGGTGATCGCCTACGGCCGCCCGGGCGACGTGCTCGTGGCGCTCTCGACCAGCGGCAACTCGCCCAGCATGATCGACGCCCTGCAGGAGGCGCGCCGCCGGCAGCTCGCGACCATCGCGCTGGTCGGCTACGACGGCGGGCGGGTCGGCGGCGAGGCGCTGGCCGACCACGTAATCGTCACCCCGTCGCAGCACATACCCCGGATCCAGGAGGCGCAGGCGACCGCCTACCACCTCCTCGTCGAACAAGCGAGGCCCACGAGATGAACCGCAGCAAGTACATGCAGATCACAGCCGCCGTAGTCACGCTCGCCGAGACCGAGCGCCAGCTCCGCGACGTCAAGGGGCTCGTCGACCGGACGCTCGCCACCGCGCAGCGGTTCTGGATGGTCGCGCCGCTGCTGGCCGCGGGCTGGGCCTACATGGTCTCCGACGACGACCGCTTCGCCGTGCTCGAGAACGTCCTCGACCAGGTCTTCAAGGTGGTCCCGCTGGAGCCGGTCGAGCGCTGGCTGTCCGCCTGAGAAGTTGGTAAGCCTCGACTCAGCGTCGCCGGTCCGCGTCCGGGCGCGCGTCCAGGGCACGGTCCAGGGGGTCGGGTTTCGCCCGTTCGTCTACCGGATCGCGCGGTCCGAGGGACTGACCGGGTTCGTGCGCAACGACGAGCGCGGGGTCGTGCTCGAGGTCGAGGGCGGGGAGCGGGCCGTTGAGCGTTTTCTGCGGCGGCTCGAGCGCGAGCCGCCGCAGCTGGCGGTCCTCGACAGCGTCGTCTGCGACCGGCTGACCCCGGCGGGCGACCGCGAGTTCCGGATCGCGCCGAGCACCGGCGGCGGGATCCCCGACGCGCCCGTCACCGCCGACTCCGCCACCTGCGCCGACTGCCTCGCGGAGCTGCTGGATCCGGGCGACCGCCGCCACCGCTATCCGTTCATCAACTGCACCAACTGCGGGCCCCGGTTCACGATCATCGCCGGCGTCCCCTACGACCGCCCGCTGACGACGATGGCCGAGTTCGAGATGTGCGAGCAGTGCCGCCGCGAGTACGACGACCCGGCGGACCGGCGCTTCCACGCCCAGCCGAACGCCTGCCCGCGCTGCGGGCCGCGGGCGTGGCTGGCCGGGACCGACGGTGCGCCGCTCGAGCTGGCGGGGGCGCGCGACGCGGTCGACGGGGCGGCGCGGGCACTCGCCGGGGGCCTGATCGTCGCCGTCAAGGGGGTCGGCGGGTTCCACCTCGCCTGTGACGCCACCAGCCCGGAGGCGGTGGCGGCTCTGCGGACGCGCAAACACCGCGAGGACCGGCCGTTCGCGCTGATGGTGGCCGGCCCCGAGGCCGCGCGCGAGCTGGTCGACCTCGGCGAGAGCGAGCTCGGCCTGCTCGAGTCGGTCGCACGCCCGATCGTGCTCGCCGCCCGCCGACCCGCGGCGCCGGTCGCCGCGGCGGTCGCGCCGGGCGCCCCCGAGCTCGGCGTGATGCTCCCGTACACGCCGATCCACCACCTGCTGCTGGGCGACTACGCCCGGCACCTGGCGGCCACCGACGGCCGGCCGGCTGTGCTCGTGATGACGAGCGGCAACGTGTCGGATGAGCCGATCGCCTACGAGGACGGGGACGCGCTCGAGCGCCTGCCTGGGATCGCCGACCTGTTCCTGCTCCACGACCGCCGGATCCACGCGCGCACCGACGACTCCGTCGCCAGGGTCGTGACGCTGGCGGGTCGCCCCCGGACGACCGTGATCCGCCGGTCGCGGGGCTACGTTCCGCGGCATCTCGAGCTTCCGATCGCCGCCCCGGAGCCGATCCTCGCGTGCGGCGCCCAGCAGAAGAACACCTTCTGCGTCGCCAAGGGAACTCGCGCCTGGGTCAGTCACCACATCGGCGACCTCGAGCATTTCGCCGCCTACAGGTCGTTTCAGACCGGGGTCCGCCACTTCCGGGAGCTGTTCGCCGTCGAGCCGGCGGTGATCGCCCACGACCTCCACCCCGGGTATCTGTCGACTGGGTACGCGCTCGAGCGCGACGGCGTCGAGCACGTCGGCGTCCAGCACCACCACGCGCACCTGGCGGCGTGCCTGGCCGAGCACGGCCTCGAGGGGCCGGCGGTCGGCGCGATCTTCGACGGCACCGGCTATGGAACCGACGGCACCGTCTGGGGCGGCGAGCTGCTCGTCGGGGACCTGCGCGGGTTCGAGCGCGCGGGCGCACTGGCGCCGGTGCGGCTGCCGGGAGCCGCCGCCGCGATCCGCGAGCCGTGGCGGATGGCCTTCGCCTGGCTGCGGGAGTGCTCCGGCGGGACCCCGGCGCTTCCGAGTTCGCTGCGTGGCGCGGTCGACGAGCGGCAGTGGCTGGCGATGGCCGGCGTCGTCGCCGACGGCCGCGTGTCGCCGCAGACGACGAGCATCGGACGCCTGTTCGACGCGGTCGCTGCGCTGTGCGGGCTGGCGCCGCGGACGAGCTACGAGGGCCAGGCGGCGGTCGAGCTCGAAGCGGCCGCGGCCCGCTCGACCGACCGCGGTCGCTACGAGCTGGCGCTGGTGCCCGCCGGGCCCGCCGGGCTGACGGTCGATCCCCGGGCCGCGGTGAGCGAGGTCGCCCGCGACCTCGACGCGGGAGTACCGGTCCCCGACGTCGCGGCGAGATTCCACGCCGGCGTCGCCGAAGTGACCGTCCGCGCCTGCGTCGCGGTCGCCGGAGAGCGCCGGCTCGACACGGTCGTGCTGAGCGGCGGCGTGTTCCAGAACCGGCTGCTGCTGACGGACGTCGCCGCGGGTCTTGATCGTGCCGGGCTGCGGGTGCTGGTCCCGCAGGCGCTCCCGGCCAACGACGGCGGCGTCTCGTTCGGCCAGGCGGCGGTCGCCGCCGCTCGCTCGGGCTCCTGGCCCCGCTAGGCCAGGAGCCCGGCGGTCAACGCAGGATGCGGCGGGTCAGATCCTCCCACCCGTCGGCGAGCCGCTCGAGCGTCATCCCGCGCCCGCGCAACTGGTACAGGACCACCTCGGCGGCGAGCGGGGCGAGCAGGGCCTCGGCGGCGTAGTCCGCATCGAGCTCCGGACTTGCCTCACGGATTAGGATCGTCACGTGGATGCGATAGGCGCTCCACACGCCCGAACCAAGCCGCTGCCCCGGAACCCCGGCCGTCTCGGCCACGAGGAACAGGTCGCCGTGGGCCGTGACGTGGTGCAGCAGGCGGCGGCCGAAGGCGAGCAGCCGCTCGTCGGGCGGCGCCTCCGGGCCAAGCGGCGCCGGCCCGCGCAGGAACGCCTCCTGGAACTCGCGCTCGCTCGACTCGAGCAGGGCCAGCGCGAGCGCGGCACGACCGCCGAAGCGCCGGAACAGGGTGCCCTTGCCGACCCCTGCCTCGGCCGCGATCGCGTCCATCGACGTGCGCGCGACCCCGTCGCGCGCGAACAGCCGGTCGGCGGCGCTCAGGATCCGCTCGCGGTTGCGGGCGGCGTCGGAGCGCTCTTCCGGAGGGCCGGCGAGGGGAAGCGGCTGGGGGGGAGGCACAGCTCACACTCTACCCCTCAACCGGACCACAGTCCGCTTCGTGATACAGTTGCCCCGTCAACAACCATTCTCGACCGGAGGACCCATGGCCACAGACACTGAAGCAGTCACCGCAACCGAGATCCCGTCGGGCGCATGGAAGCTGGACCCGGTGCATTCCGTCGCCACCTTCACCGTCAAGCACATGATGGTCGGGACGTTCCGCGGCGAGTTCAAGGACATCGACGCATCGCTGACCGACGGCAAGCTCGTCGGCAAGGTCAAGGTGAGCTCGCTGAGCATGAAGAACGAGAACCTGCTGGGACACGTGCTGTCGCCCGACTTCTTCGACGCCGAGCGCTATCCCGAGGTCGTGTTCGAATCCTCGTCGCTCAACATCGCCGACGGCCGTCTGACCGCCGAGGGCACGCTGACGATCAAGGAATCCGCGCTGCCGGTGACGGCGACCGGCCATCTCGCCGGTCCGGTGATGAAGCTCGGCGACATCGAGATCATCGGCATCGACCTCGAGACCAAGATCGACCGCGAGGACGCCGGCCTCAAGTGGAACGCGCCGTTGCCGCAGGGCGGCGTCGCGCTAGGCACGTCTGTGACGATCAACGTCTCACTCGAGCTGATGCGCGCAGACGACGACTGAGATGCGGATTCTCGGCGTCGTCGGGTCGCTGCGCCCGGACTCACATAACCGACGCCTGCTGCGGGCGGCAGCCCACGAGCTGCCGCCCGGGGTCGAGCTCGAGATCTTCGAGGGGCTGAAGCAGGTCGAGCCGTTCGACGAGACCGACGAGCACGAGGACGGGGGCGGCATGCCCGGCGCCGACGCCTTCATCGCCGCGATCCGCGACGCCGACGCGATTCTGTTCGTGACCCCGGAGTACAACGGCTCGATCCCCGGGGTGCTGAAGAACGCGGTCGACTGGGCCTCACGCCCGACCCCGGCGACGTCGGCGCTGGCCGGCAAGCCCGTCGCCGTGATCGGCGCCAGCACGAGCATGTTCGGCGCCGTCTGGGCGCAGGCCGAGCTCCGCAAGGCGCTCGGGCTGGCTGGCGCGCGCGTGCTCGACCACGAGGTCCCGGTGCCGACCGCCCACGAGGCGTTCCACGACGACGGACGCCTGAACCGCGGCGGCACCCGCCGCCGGCTCCGCGAGGTCCTCGCCGACCTGGCGGCCGAGGCCGGCCATGGACCCGCCGATTCCGCCCAGGCCGGATAGCGCTTGACCGCGACGCCGGCTTCCTCGACGGTGCCGGCCCTCGCCGGTCTGAGCGACGAGGAGGCCGCCGCGCTGCTGGCGCAGAGGCGGCCGTCGCGCCAGCGATCGAGTCGGTCCTACCTCAACATCGTCGTCGCCAACGTCTTCACGGTTTTCAACCTGATCATCGGCGCGTTCGGCGTGCTGACGCTGGTCTTCGGCGACATCGAAGACGCGCTGTTCCTCGGGGTGATCACCGCCAACGCGGCGATCGGCATCGTCCAGGAGAGCGCGGCGAAGCGTCAGCTCGACCGGCTGGCGGCGCTGGTCGCGCCCCACGCCCGCGTCGAGCGCGGCGGCGTCGAGCGCACGGTCGCCGTCGAGGAGGTCGTCGTCGGGGACCTGGTGATGCTCGAACCCGGCGACCAGGTGGTCGCGGATGGCACGGTTGTGACCGCCAGTGGGCTGAGGCTCGACGAGTCGATCCTGACCGGCGAGTCGGAGCCCATCCGCCGCGAACCCGACGAGGAGGTGCGCTCCGGGGCGTTCGCGATCGAGGGAACCGGCGCCTATCGCGTCACGGCGGTCGGTGCCGACAGCTTCGCCGAGCGGATCGCCGGCGAGGCGCGGACCTTTCGCTACTCGCGGTCGCCGCTGCAGCGGGCCGTCAACCGGCTGCTGTACGTGGCGGTCGCATTCGTCCTGGGACTAGGCAGCCTGCTCGTCTACTCCCTGCACCACCGCAGTGTGGGCACGCACGCGGCCGTGGCAACCGCCACGGCCGGTGTCGTGGCGATGATTCCGGAGGGGCTGATGGTGCTGGTCAGCGTCACCTACGCTGTCGGCGCCGTGCGGATGGCGCGGCGCGGCGTGCTCGCCCAGCAGCTCAACGCGATCGAGTCGCTGGCTTCGGTCGACACGATCTGCGTCGACAAGACCGGGACGCTGACCGAGCCGACGCTTCGCGTCGTCGCCACGGTCGCGGCCGACGGCGCCGACCAGCCCTCGCTGCAGCAGGCGCTGGCGACGATCGCCGCGAACGCGACCTCGCGGAACTCGACGCTGACCGCGATCGCGGAGGCGTTCCCCGCCGACCCCGAGGCGATCGGGGGGGAGGTTCCGTTCTCGAGCCGGCGGCGGTGGAGCGCGATCCAGACCGATGGCCGGTGCCTCTACCTGGGGGCGCCGGGACGGGTGCCGGTCGGCGAGCTCGGGCCGGTGGCCGAGCAGCACCAGTGCGACGGCCGGCGGGTGCTGGCGCTGGCGGCCGGCGCCGGCTCGCTGCCGAGCGAACCCGGCGAGCTCCCGCCCGAGGGTCTGCGGCCGTTGGGCGTGGTCGCGCTCGCCGAGCAGCTGCGACCGAACATCGGCGAGGCGATCGCGTTCCTGCTCGAGCAGGATGTCGAGATCAAGGTTCTGTCCGGGGACGATCCGCGCACGGTCGCGGCGATCGCGCGTGATGTCGGAATCCCGGTCCACTCGGTTGCCGACGGTGCCGAGATCCCCACCGACCCCGAGCCGCTGCGCACGTTTGCGGCCGGGGCGACGGTGGTCGGCCGGATCTCGCCCGAGGGCAAGCGGGCGGTCGTGCAGGCGCTCCGCGACCAGGACCGCTATGTGGCGATGATCGGCGACGGGGTCAACGACGTCCCGGCGCTGAAGCGGGCGCGGCTCGCGATCGCCCAGGGCAGCGGAACCCAGATGGCCCGCAGCGTCTCGGACCTGGTGCTGATCTCCGGCGACTTCGCAAGCGTTCCACCGCTGGTCGGCGAGGGGCGGCAGGTGCTGCGAAACATCAGACGCGTCGCCAAGCTATACGTCACCAAGGCCGCGGTGGCGGCGTTTCTGATCCTGACGATCGGAATCACGTCCGAGGCCTATCCGCTGCTGCCGCGTCAGCTCAGCCTGGCCGGGACGCTGACGCTCGGGGTGCCGACGTTCTTCCTGGCGCTGGCGCCCAGCGCCGGTCCGTGGCGGCCGCAGGGCTTCGGTCGCGAGGTGGCGAGGTGGGCCGTCCCGGCGGGGGTGATCCTCGGCACCGGGCTGCTGTCCGGATACCTGTTCGCCCGGCACAACCTGGAGTTCGACGTTCGGGCGTCGCGGACGACCGCGCTGACGATTCTGATCCTGGGTGGGCTCTATCTGATCCTGGCGCTCGAAGCCGGCGGCTCACGCACGCGTTCGAGGATGGTCGCCGGGATGTGCGCCTGCATGGCACTGATCTACGTGGCGGCGCTGGCGCTGCCGTTTGCCCGGAACTTCTTCAACCTGACCGTCGCCTCGGCGGGAATGGTGCTGACCGCGGTGCTGGCGACCGCGGTCATGATCGTCGCGCTGGACCTGTCCGGGGTCTCGCTGCGGCCAACTGCGACGGCGCCGCCGGAAGATGCGCGATCCTGACATCACAAATCCGTGATGCAGGTTGTAGTTTGAGTCTATGAACAAGATGGTGGAGGAGCTGGACCGGGTGATCATCCGCTTCGCGGGTGACTCCGGCGACGGGATGCAGCTGGCGGGGACGCGTTTCACGGAGGCGACGGGGGTGTTCGGGAACGACCTCGCGACGCTGCCGAACTTCCCTGCCGAGATTCGGGCGCCGGCCGGGACGCTCGCGGGCGTCTCCGCGTTCCAGATCCACTTCGCCTCGGAGGACATCCTGACGCCCGGCGACGCCCCCAACGTGCTCGTCGCGATGAACCCGGCGGCGCTGAAGGCGAATCTTTCGGAGGTGAGCCGGGGCGCGACGATCATCGTCAACGAGGACGCCTTCAGCAAGCGCAACCTGGAGAAGGCTGGGTACGCGGCGAACCCGCTGGAGGACGGGTCACTGGACGCGTTCCAGCTGCACCGGATTCCAATGACGACGCTGACGACGCGCGCCGTCGAGGGGATCGAGGATGCGTCCACGCGGGATGCCGGGCGGGCCAAGAACCTGTTCGCGCTGGGGCTGCTGTCGTGGCTCTACGGGCGGCCGACCGAGACGACGGAGCGCTGGATGCAGGCCAGGTTCGGCAACCGGCCGGGGGTGCTGCAGGCGAACCTGGCGGCCTTCCAAGCCGGCTGGTCGTTCGGCGAGACGACCGAGCTGCTCGACGTTCAGTACCGGGTGAACCCGGCGACCGAGGTCCCGCCGGGGACCTACCGCAACGTCAACGGCACGACCGCGCTGTCATTCGGCCTGATCGCGGCCTCGGCCCGCAGTGGGCTGCCGCTGCTGCTCGCCAGCTACCCGATCACGCCCGCCTCCGAGATCCTCCACACGCTGTCGCGCCATGCTCGCTACGGGGTTTCGACGATCCAGGCCGAGGACGAGATCGCCGCCGCCGGAATGGCGCTCGGAGCGGCGTTCGGGGGTCGGATCGGCGTGACCGCGACCAGCGGACCCGGCATGGATCTCAAGGCCGAGACGATCGGGCTGGCGGTGATGCTCGAGCTTCCGCTCGTGGTCATCGACGTCCAGCGGGCGGGACCGTCGACCGGAATGCCGACCAAGACCGAGCAGGCGGACCTGCTGATGGCGCTGTACGGCCGCCACGGCGAGTCACCGCTCCCGATAATTGCTCCGAGCACGCCGGGCAACTGCTTCGATGTCGCGTTCGAAGCCGTGTCGATCGCGATCCGCTATCGCACGCCGGTGATCATCCTGTCCGACACGTTCGTCGCAAGCTCCAGTGAACCCTGGCGGATTCCCTCCGTCGCCGATCTTCCGGAAATCAATCCTGAGTTCGCGACCGCCCCGGACGACGGCGAGAAGTTCCTCCCCTATGCCCGCGACGAGCGCCTCGCACGACCGTGGGCGATCCCGGGGACCCCGGGCCTCCAGCACCGGATCGGCGGCCTCGAGAAGGCCGATCGGACCGGCAACATCTCCTACGACGCGGCCAACCACGAGCGGATGACCGAGCTCCGTGCCGCCAAGATCGCCGGGATCGCGGACAGCCTGCCGCCGCTCGCCGTCGACGCCGATTCCGACGCGCCGGTGCTCGTCGTCGGTTGGGGATCGAGCGAGGGCGCGATCCGCGCCGGGGCGCGCCGCGCGCGGGCGAACGGCCACCGGGTCGCGATCGCGCATCTGCGACACCTGAACCCGCTGCCGCCCGGCACCGGGGATGTGTTGAGATCGTTCGACCGCGTCGTCGTGCCCGAGATGAACAGCGGGCAGCTGGCGCAGCTGCTGCGCGCGCGATTCCTGGTCGACGTCGAGTCCTTCACCAAGGTCCAGGGTCAGCCGATCTGGGCATCGGAGGTCGAAACCCTGATCGAGGAGCGGCAATGACGGCAGTCACGAGTGTCAACGGCGGCGACGGGGACCACGTGGCCCTCACCAAGGCGGACTTCCAGTCCGATCAGGAGACGCGCTGGTGCCCGGGCTGCGGCGACTACGCGGTCCTGGCCGCGGTCCAGCAGTTCATGCCCGAGCTCGGCATTCCGCCCGAGCGGATCGTGTTCATCACCGGGATCGGATGCGCCGGCCGGTTCGCCTACTACATGGACACCTACGGGATGCACAGCATCCACGGGCGCGCGCCGGCAATCGCGACGGGCCTGGCAAGCGCCCGGGACGACCTGTCGATCTGGGTCGTCACCGGCGACGGTGACTCGCTGTCGATCGGCGGCAACCACCTGATCCATTCGCTGCGGCGCAACGTCCCGGTCAAGATCCTCCTGTTCAACAATCAGATCTACGGGCTGACCAAGGGTCAGGCCTCGCCGACCTCCGAGCTCGGCAAGGTCACCAAGTCGACGCCGTTCGGCGTCTCCGACCACCCGTTCAATCCGATCGCGCTGGCGATCGGGGCCGAGGCGACGTTCGTCGGACGCACGCTCGACCGCGACCGTCACCACATGACCGCAGTGCTGCGGGCGGCGGCGCAGCACGAGGGCGCGGCGCTCGTCGAGATCTACCAGAACTGCCCGGTGTTCAACGACGGCGCGTTCTTCGCGCTGACCGAGAAGGAGACCCGAGACGTCAACCAGATCCGGCTCGAGGTCGGACAGCCGATCCGGTTCGGCGTCGACGGCGAGCGCGGCGTCGCGATGCGTTCCGACGGGCGACTCGAGATCGTCGACGTCGCCGCGGTCGGCACCGACGCGCTGCTCGTCCACGACCCCGGCCGAGACGACCCCGGGCTCGCGTTCTCGCTCGCCAACCTGTCCACCGACCCGACCGGGCCCACTCCGATCGGCGTCTTCCGCGACGTCGAGCGCCCGGTCTACGGTCGCAAGGGCCGAAGCGACCACACGGCTACAGACGACGAGCTCGCCGAGCTGCTCGTGTCGGGCGACACCTGGACGATCGCCTGACGCAATCGTACGCTAACAAAGCGATAACAATTCGGTCACAGGTCCGCAACCTTTCAGGCCCCGTCCGTCCGACAGATTTATGGTCTGTTCGGTGCAGGGGACGCCGAGCGGGCACATAACCGATCAGGAGGAGACTCAGCATGGCGCGTAAGCGCACCTTTCTGCTGGTGTCGACCGCCCTATGCGTAGTAGGGCTCAGCGCTGCCGTCGCGCAGTCCGCATCCGCGGGCGACAGGCACCAGGCTGGCGACACCTTCCACTGGCTAACACGAGACATCTCGGCGCGGGTCCCGACTTCGACCCCGATCAAACACCTCGTCGTGATCTTCCAGGAGAACGTGTCGTTCGACCATTACTTCGGGACCTATCCGAACGCGACCAACCCGGCGGGCGAGCCGGCGTTCCACGCCGCGCCGGATACCCCATCGGTCAACGGGCTCACCCAGGCGTTGCTGACCAACAACCCGAATCTGGGCAATCCGCAGTTGCTTGACCGGGCGGAGGCCGCGACCTGCGACCAGGACCATGCCTACAGCGCCGAGGAGAGCGCGTTTGACGGCGGGTTGATGGATAAG
>Ga0123355_10006231_pt1 | contig 17628 bp, 4 predicted proteins | sample TergutEmb28metaG_3_FD_89872 | JGI IMG/M metagenome (GOLD analysis project Ga0123355, IMG submission 89872) | Embiratermes neotenicus P1 segment gut microbial communities from Petit-Saut dam, French Guiana - Emb289 P1 | ecosystem: Host-associated > Arthropoda: Insects > Digestive system > Gut ...
GAGACTCACAGGCATTTGCGGCTGCTCTTTCTCCAGTATTACTATATCCGGATTGCCTATTGCTCTTGTGTCGTCTACTATCTCTTTGCGAGTTATGGTAAAGTCTGAATAGTAATCTGCCTTAAACTTCTCTAACGCTCTTAAATAATTTAACTCGGCGATTGATGCCGCTTTTTCTGCCTCCGCTGTATTATCCGCAAACTCTTTCTCTATCTTTATAAACTCCGCTTTCGCTTCTTCCTCAGTCAATAAATTTTGCATTCTAAATACATAGTCGTACGATGCATCCAATATTTCGTATACCTCTCGCTTACTCTTGTAGCTTTGGTCTATTGCTAAATTATACCAGTCATTTCCGGATAAGTATCCTGTATGCTCTATAGGATGTAATTCGCCGTGTGCTTTTGCCGTTTCCTCGTCTAACCTCACCGCTATATTATGCACACAATCGTTCCGTTCAAACACTATGCTAAAACATATCTCTCCGCACTTAAGATAGTCAGGTAGATTCTCTGACTCTCTCTCATTTACATTAGGTGAAAGCAAAAATCTCTTAGGTCTTGCCCGCATCTCTTCTATATGATCCAGCACATCCTGCCTCGACAATAAAAATAACTCCACCTCTTCTGGCTCGATATCCTCCGCCGCGACCACTACCGATATTAACGCAGGTATAGGCACAGGTGTAGCTGTTGCCGCCACTACCTCCGTCGCTATTACAGGCTCTTCCTGCTTTTTTCTACCACCGAACAACGCTCGCAATAACAGCGTTATTAACGCTGCTACTACTATTCCCGCCAGTAGTCCTAACAGTAAATATACTACCCACATTTCCTTTTTCTCCTTATTTTCACAGGTACAGCACAGTTACAGCGTACAGATTACAAATATTGATCTTCTTTCAATCTATATTTGTAATCTGTATCCTGTAGTTTGTTTCTTTATCTTATGCAAATTTCTTCTTTATTACCGCAAACCATAATCCTACCCATATCGCTACTCCGGTGCAGAATCCTATCACTAACCACGGCCACGGATTAGTACCTCTTCCATCAGTATCTATCGCTTCCCATCTTGCATATAACGACTGATCTCCGGTCGTCGTTATTTGGGTTATTCTTGTACCTGCGTCAAATGTAGCCGTTGTATACCAACCTAAGAAAGTATATCCTTCTCTGCTTGCCGCAATTAGTTCAAACGGTAAATCATTAAGGGTGAACGCAATTCTGTTTGTATGCTCATCTTCGGCTACATTATTGAATGTTAAATTATATACTGTTTGTTCTGCCCAGCGTCCCCAAACTGCAAAGTCACCTGTCGTACCAAGTTCTATGCCGTTTACACGCTCTCCGCCTGTCGGTGCATCAAACCATCCAAGGAATATCCAACCTGCACGAGTAGCATCACTAAATTCTCGCACTGTTGTCGCATTAAAGCTCATAGTATTTGTATGCGTACCATAAGTCAAATTAAAGGTTACATAATAATAGGCGGCATCTATATCCCATCTAGCTATAAGCGTCATATTTTGAGTGACTTCGTTATTAAAATCCCAACGCACACCCTCAAAATACCATCCCCTAAATGTGTGAGATTCTTTGGTCGGGTCGGTAGGTCTTGTGACAGCCGTGCCTATTTCTACAATTCGATCAGCTACACTAGAACCGCCGGCACTGTCAAATACAACAGTAACCATTGTCAATGATTCGTAAATAGCCGTGAAAGTATGGTCGCCCGTAACAAACGGCACTAGATCATCCCAACCTATAAAGCGGTATCCAAATACAATCGGTCCCTGTTGAATTATAATCGCCGAACCGTATAGCAATCTTTGCGTTAAGATTATTTGATTATTCTGCCCTATCCATGTAATAGTATAGTACTCAATAGGCTCATTTTCATATAATGCTGTAAAGTCATGTGCTCCTGTTACTAACATTCCAGGTGTAAATCCTACCCATCTTACAAAGCGGTAGCCTGTAGGTGCATTTGGTGCTGCGTGTGCTATGATTACTGAACCTTGTGCTAATTGCTGGCTTAGTAATACATCTCCGTTTGCATCCAACCATCTAACTGTAAAGTATTCTACTGGTTCCGACACAAACACTGGTGTAAAATTATGGTCACCCGTCACACGCATTCCGGGGATAAAACCTTGCCACCTTATAAAGCGGTACCCTGCAGGTGCTATCGGCGTCGTGTTCGGAGGAACAATATCATCTCCGGCAACAGCGTATTGTGCCTCAAAAATAGCACCGTCCGCATCTAGCCATGTAATTACAAAGTCTCCTTGCCATCTTGCGTATAAGACTTGATCTCCAGCTGTCGTTATTTGCGTTACTCTTGTGTTAGTATCAAAAGTAGAAGTCGTATACCAGCCTCTGAAAACCCAACCGCTTCTGTCAGCGTCACTTAAATCAAGCGGCAACTGATTAATGTTAAATGTAGTCACATTAGTATGCTCTGATGCTTCTACATTATTAAAAGTTAAGTTAAAGGTGCGCAATGTCCAATTGCCTGTGATTAGGAAGCCTTGATTTTGAGCCGCTATAACAACATTTGCTCCAGGAGCGGGCGTTTCGCCGCCTGACCAGAAAGACCATTGAGTAAGCGTCCAGCCGTCATTATAACGCGCCGGAAAATTAGCCCAATCGGCATGAGGCACAGTAAAGCTAATATTACTACCCGTATCGTGATGGATAGTAGTCACCTCATGAAGGAGGTGTTGAGCCCCTTCTGGTCCAACGACATAAATCCTAACGGCAAATGTAGCCGTAAAGCTCAAGTTTTCTGTAACATTAGTAAGCAAATCTCCTAGATTGCCTGCAACCGGAGAAGTGGCAACCGGTGTTCTCGTCCAGCCGACATGCGCTCTGAATTGACTGTCTCCCGACATTCTACCCGGCAGATAAATATTTTCTCCGCGGAGTACGGTAAGCGTCTGCTCTACCGCACCGCCAAGTGTATGCGTAAAGGTAATAGTATGGAATTCCGTCCATACTGCTTCAAATACCGTGTCGCCAAAGCCTGCGCCTACAAATACAAATCCGTCAAGAGCGATTACATCAGTTTCACCCTGTATACGCCATCCGGTGTGCCTAAAATGCTGACCTAAAACAGTGCGATCCGCAAAAGGTGTAAGCTGGTCAAATTGGAAATTCTGACCGATTGTTGCAAATCTTACAAATCCGTCGGTAGCGTCCGTATATCCGCGCTCAAATGTAAACTCATACGCGATACGAGTCCAATTACCTGTTATTTCAAAACCGGCACTCCGTTGTAAATCTAAGTCAGTAACAGATGTTCCCGGCAAATGTTCGTTACTATTAAAATACCAATGATTAAGAGTATGCGTATTATTATAAACCTGTAGAGGCACGAAAGCATTGGGATTCAAAAAATTGATAGTATTGATAGTAACATATCTATCAACAGTTATAGTCGGTGTTTGAGGGCCAATGTGTATATTCCCTGTCGGTCCGACAAAGGTATGCACTATAGCCCACGAAACTGTTAGTGTTATATCCTGTGTTACATCATTGACTCTTACATCCGCCCAAATATTATGTGATACAATACTCGTGATATTATGTCTGTAGTGAACAGCCATACGATTATAAGAAGGATCATTGGGAAGTGAGGGGGTATAAAAGTAACCACCGTTAAGCACATCAAATGTATCGACCGTATCGTTATAATTATCTATTACCGTAATTATCCAAAAAGCTGTCCACTCGGCTACAAAAGTTGTATCGCCGAGAGCGGAAAACTCAACCGTATTGAATGAATGGTCAATATTAAATCTATCAGTTGTGCCTTGTACAATCCAACCTGTGTGTCTAAAGTTAGGATTAGTACGGTCAGCGAATGCCGCAGGCAGGTTAAATTCTGCTTGAGCAATCGGAACAAGTATTTCAAAATCCGTTCCCCCGTGTCCGTGGACAAAGGTAAATACATACGAGTGACGCGTCCATCTGGCATGTAGAGTGATGTCACCCACCTCGTTTATTTCAGATATACGAGTACCGCCGATAGCCGAACTATACCAACCATTGAAGGTCCAGCCTATACGACTCGCATCATACAATACTAAAGGCAAATCACCTATGGTGAATGTATCTTGATTAGGGTTAGTATCACCTGACAAAAGATTTTCAAATGTTATTATATATCCGACTGTTTCCCATCTTGCCCATAGAGTGATATTGACATAATCCATAGGATCAGCCATAGCGTAAATAGTAAATACACGCGTACCCGCATCAAAGGTTTCGGTGCTGTACCAGCCCTCAAATGTCCAGCCCGTGCGGTTAGACGGGTTCGTTAAGGTATGATTAGCAACAGTATCCGTATTAAGCTGTGTAGGATTGCTATGAGTTGTGTGTAGGTTATTATAACTAACTGCAGCAAAAGTAATAAACGCTCGTATGTTAAGTCCTGCGGCAACCATACTTGAGTTTATCACAAATGCCCCGTTCTCAAACGAATTACTTCCGGCAAGTCCTGCAAGCATTCCTAAATCAAGTGCGGTTACCTCAAACCATTCGTTGATTCCGTAATCCCAGCTAGGTGCCCAAATTTCCCATCTGACGAATGTCCAATTCGCATTAGGCAATGCCGTCGGCACGGCAAAAGTCGTATTATTCGTAAGGATATTAAATGTCGTAGGATTGTTGTGGGTCACACCGTCGGGTGCGGTATAATTGATTACGAAGTCCCTTGCCCATACAGCATAAAAAGTTGTGTTTCCTTGACCTGAAGCTACAAGGAAATATTCGTCGAAGAATGAGGTCGGCATTGTTTGATTCGGAAGAGTGTGCCAACCGATATGACGGTATGTCACGCTACCTACAGTACGGTCGGCAAAAGCGTCCGCTGCAACAAATGTAAAGTCCTGACCAATTGTAGCCACTCTTGCAAAACTGCTACCGCCGTGTCCGTGTTCAAACACAAACTCATACGCGATACGCGTCCAAACACCTTGTATTCTTTCGCCTGCGGTTAATCCGGTAACTGTAACTCCAGGTTGAACAGTGTTGCCGTCAATAGTCCAGCCACCAAAATTAAACATCGTCAAGATTGCCGCCGTGCGTGCATCTGTAAGTGCTACCTCTACCGGAGCGTAAAGATTTGTCACCAAATTTAACTGTCCAGCAACTATAGAAATATTAACACTTGCGGTAACAATAGGCAAAGTGCTGTTAAGATGCGTAGGCAAGCCCAAAGGCGGCATAAAATCAAATGTAAGCGTCCATTGGGCATAGAAAATCATATCCGAACCAACAGCACTTATAAGTTCATCATATTCAAAAGAGGCAAGCGACGGATATACAACCCAACCTGAATGCACAGTCATACCGTCATTTCTTGCGGGTCTTTGTCCAGGCAGATTAAAGTTGCCGTTTGCGGCGACAATCTGCTCTGTTTCATTACCTGTGACAATATCTCTAAAAGTAATTATATGATAGGCACGCACCCATTCGCCAGCGAAATTACCGCCAGTCAAACCATTGACCGCAACATTAAGATTAGCAACGGGAACAAATGTCGTACTGTCCAACCACCAACCTGTAAAGTTATAACGAGCAAGAGTCCACGCAAGAGCTTCTCCGCCTATCCAATCAGTAGCTGGATTAGGAAAACTCTTGTTTGTTTCACCTGTTATTGTAAAGACCATTACACTGACAAGCGGAGTCGTACTGCCGCCTAATGCTGTCGGCAAACTAGCCGGAGGCATATAATTAAATGTAACAACCCATACAGCGGTAAGAGTCCTGTCTTCCGTAACAACCGGAATTGACTCGCCTAATGTATATCGATTTTGATTTATACCATTGCTATCTGCAGCAGGCGTCCAAGTCCAACCGCCGAAAGTTACAAATTCGGATATATTAGTGCGTGTGGGCAACGAAATATTTGTCGTAGCACTAAAGGGTACTAATATCACATTTTCCCATCCGGCTGCTTCGTCAATAAGCGTAATAACATGATGAGTACGGTTCCATACAGCATATAAATTAAGAACACCGTTAGTAAAATCACTGCGTACAAATGTATAAGTAGCTCCGCTTAGATGTGCCACCGTACCGCCCGAAGTCAACGCCCAACCGATAAACTCCCAGCCGTTCAGTGCAAAATTATTAGCACCTAAATTCCGAGTCACTTCATTCTCGCCTTGGTTAAATGTGCCCTCAATGTTATTCATTGTGCCAGTCACATTACCACTTGCCGTACTAGGCAGATTGCGGTTAAAAACAATTTCAAAATTATCAGACAACCATCTGGCGTATAAAGTATGGCTAGCCTCAGCAGAAACTATAGTGTCGCTGTAGACACGCACACCCCAGTTGTCGCCCGTACCGTCCTCTGTCCACCAACCGCCAAAAGTATGGTTAGTCCTGCTAGGAGTCGGAAGCACACCATTTTGATGAGTCACGATTATGTCGTTCTGTACCATTTGGTCGTAGCGGATTCCGGTCCAAACGGTTCTGCTTGTTTCGGAATTACCCGAAGTAGCGCCGTTATACTCAAAACTCACCGTCATTGAAACATCAGGAACCCATCTGGCAATAAGATTAAGATGAATTTGACCGGTTCCGGCAGTACCTGAGCCGTAGTTCCATGCCCAATTGAAAATTCTTGAATTATCAGCCGTAAGACTAGCTCCGTCAACAGCGACAACAGCACTGTCGGCACTAGGAACCCAGCCGACAAATCTCCAGCCACCAACTGTATACAGCATATAACTAAGATTGCCCGTCGCATCAAAGGTGTGCGACGAAGAGGTCATAAGTCCGCCGCTTGCATCCGCAGGAAGATTGACATCATAAGAAATAAGGATAGTTCTTTGTTGCCATACGGCATAGAGATTAACAGTATTATTATCCGCATCGGGAATGCTACCGAAATTGCGCTGAATATTAACGGCATCAAGGTAAATAACATTGCCATTATGAGTGGTAGCCCAGCCCATAAATACCCAGCCCGGCAAGCTAAATTGATTACTAATCAACGGCGACCCTGTAGTGCCGAAAGCATGTGTAGAAGGTGCCATTGTGCCGGCTACAGTAAATGAAGCATTAGCTGGTCTGTTAGCATTATACTGCACCTCAAAATTGGTCGCATGCCATACACCGACAAAATCCTCACTGCGTCCGCTGTCGAACATATTTTGAGCCAATGGAAGATACGCAACTACTGTCGGAGTAGCGGCATATGCCCAGCCTCTAAAGGTATAACCCGGTCTTACCGTAGGCGGAGTATTTGGCATTGCGGTAATATGTCCGTTGTAGCCCCACATAGCAGGAATCTCATCCGGAGCGATATTACCAAAGGTCCATTGCAATCCCCAATTAACAGTAAAAGTCAAATCGGTGTTGACAGAAATACTTGCTCCGATTGTCTGGTCTATATTGCCCAGTGTTATAACTCTAAAACGAATTCCGTTAGGGTCGGGATTAGCGTCAGGAGCTTGCAGTGTAAAGGCATTCCCTTCAATAATATAGAAATTATCTAAACCGCTGAATCCAACAACAATCGGACTGCCTTCGTGATTAACATGGTTAAAGGTAACGCTCCGCAAGCGTGCCACCTCACCGATAAACCACATATCGCTTGTAATCGGACCGATTGTGCTACCAAAATTATGTCTCGTAATTTCTCCGGAAACACGCCAGTTAGTATGTCTCCAACGTTGATTTTGGTCATCCGTAAAGTCATTAAAGGCGTCCGCTGCGCTAAATGTAAAGTTGTTACCGCCTATAGGTACAAGACAGTGAAAATAAAGCGTATTATCAATATCGTGCACAAATGTAAGCACATATGCATAACGATTCCACCGAGCCTCAAAACTCATATGACCCGCACCGGTATTCAGATTAAATACATTGCCCGCATAAAAATTATCTGGAGCCATTCTCCAACCGACAAAAGTATGCCCGAGAAGCATTCCGTCCGAAGTCATATTGGGTAATGTAAATGATGTTTGATAAGAACCGATTGTCGGAAGAACCTGAGTAAAGTTAAGATTATCACCGTCCGCATGATTACCAAAAGTTACATTGATACTCCACTGTGCGGTAATTACCATCATTCCCGCACCGCCTCCGCCACCTATGGTTGCGTTCACCTGATCACCGGGTTGCATGAGCCTTGTTATAGTTGGTCCGTTCGGATTATCGGGATTTGTCTGATTGGGTACAAGCCAGCCATGAAAATTTTGACCGGTTCTGTTTGCCAAAGAGGGAAGAGCAAACGATTCTGACTCCATAAACGGTCCCATATCGGGAATATTAGCGTCATGGTTGATAAAAGTCGCAGTAACCTTGTCTTCCCATGCCGCAGTATAGACCCTATTACGAGTAGGGAACGGACGAGGAATAGTAAGATTGACTATGCGTGTGGGCGAATCATCCGAGTACCAACCGGCAAAATGTTGATTAAGTCTTGGTGTGGGTGTAGGCAACAAATACGATTCGTCGGAAGACTGCCAAAAATCTAAAGCCGTACCATCGTCATGATTGTCAAAGGTAATATGCCAATCTTGATAAAACTGGGCTTCCATTGTAACACTTGCAAACCCGCTTAAAAGAGTGATTGCAATAACTTCTCCGGGCTGAACTGATGTCGGCATTCCTACACCACTAGGATGCCATGCTCTAAATCGGCGTCCCGCCCCCAAATTGGTAGCTGTGACATTAGGAATAGTAAAATAAGCGATATTATTTATCGGTGCGTCTACCGAATAAGTCGTTATAAAATCAACATTAGTCGGCAAAAGAGTGTTATTGCGAAAATCAAAAACGACCCTTTGCCTAATCTCAATCTCTCCGTTAAAACCTGTAATCGGACGACGACCTATAAATGAAGTGGGAAACTGTACAGTAAATGTAGCGTTTTGAGCAGCTCCCATCAGCCATTCGTCGACTCCGTTCACCCCGGCAAAACTATTAGTAACCCCACTGGCGTTAATATTTCCCATTACAAGCCAAACACCGCCAGCAATATCCCCTACTACTCTGCCTCTGATTGCTTCAGAAGGTGCACCGATATCAAAACTTAGATAAGCATCAAGGGCAACATTGTTGATATTAATATATTGGTTATTCATATTGACAGTCGGATGACCGCCGATTCTTCCGATAGCACCTCCGGCGGCTCTGTCGGTATGACCGCCCGCAGTAAGTGCGATATGTCTGCGAATATTAACGCTAGCTCTATCAATAATTAAAGATGTATTAGTCGTGCCGGTAGAGCGGCTAGCCAAATATTCGCCAATAATCCCGCCCGCAATGTTATGTGCTTGGATTATGTCAGCCTCTACATCAACATTATCAATCAATATAGTATAATTTTGAGAAGCGATGTTACTATTTCCGACCTTGCCGATTACGCCGCCCACCGTGTAACCTTGGATTGCCGGATCGTCACGGTCTTGGAAATTGAAGTTAGGATTTACTATTGAATTTCTGATAGTTACATCAGACATACTTGCGACAACATGACCTATTATTCCGCCTGCATTATGATACTCCGATATAACTCTGCCGAATGCATTTGCATTTTCAATTACGATACCAATTGAATTAGTGTCTCCGAAATCCCATCCGTTGTCGCCCACAATACCGCCGGCATTACCTCTGGACTGCACTAAGCCTTGCACATCTACATTGACAATCTTCGTATCATTCGCATCAAATGGCAGACCGGGAGTAACACTGATTCTTCCAACGATACCGCCAGACACATAGTTGCTGAGGTCTCTTGATCCGCTTGAATTGACATGGGCACTCATTACAGCACCATCAACATCAAGATTGAAACCGGCAAAAACTCCGACCAATCCGCCTGCGCCTCCCCTTTGGGCGGATATTACTGCGGCAGCAGCGATTGTGCGTATTGTTTCTGGACGATTCATATCCACCGTAGCATGATTTACTACCATACCAATAAGACCGCCGGCATAACCGTCGTGCTCAGTACCCGTAGAGCTAATCATTCCACTGACTGTTCCCGCCCCGATATCTATGTTAGAACGGGAAAGGAGTCCACCTCCAAGCCCTACGCTTCCTATTACCCCTCCAGCATTAGCTGCACCCGTTATGGAGCCGCTTGAAATAAAGTTATTGATATAAACTCTTGTGCTCGGCATTGCAACCGGAGCACCCTCATTACCTGCTACATTTCCGATAAAACCGCCAACAGACTTTGAGTTGGTTGTACTCACAGAACCCGCAAAAGTAGCAGGATTATTAGTTGTGCCGTTTATAGTAACTATTGTCTCAATATTTGATGTAAAATCACGCCGACTTGGATTAACGCTTCCAATAAAACCGCCTACTCCGCCAATGTCTTCTACTACGGACATACTTTCGGTGTCCGTCCACATGCTTAATATTCGAGCATCATTATCAACGGTAGTATTATTGATATTAAGACGGAAATTGTTTCCGTCAGTTTCTATATTTGTTATACTTCCTACTATCCCGCCCACGGATGTTGCTCCCGCCGTTGCAGACGCTCCCACGGTACCGCTCATTACAACATTGTTAATCGCTATTAATTCGGCAGAAGGAGTAGCAAAATTTGCCGCACCGTGTCCGGTAATCATTCCGACTATGCCACCTATAGAGCCGTGCTCAACTCTTGATAGCATTATGCTCTGTGAGTCAACCCCAATATTCTCAATAGTGACTTGATTGCTGGCGGCAGGTACAGTTCCATGATGTATTCTTCCTATCAAAAAACCATGACCGCCAGTAGCGGCAACATCCATTTCCGCACTTGAAAAATAAATATTGCTTATTCGTGCTGGAGCTGCCGCATAGCTGATTAACCCGCGAGTAGTAGGAGCAGCAACAGAAGTTCGCATATTGATGATATGCACTACACCACCCGCTCTAGTAGGGTGGGCTCCTACTATACTACCATTAAAAGGAGCGTTAATATTCCCGACCGTAAACCATGCGTGTCCGGCAAGGTTAATATCAGCGACGATACGGAAGTGTGCTCCCCTTAGACCAAACGCATTAATCCCTACTCCCATACGCGCAAGCTGTGCGGGGTTCTGGATTATATACGGATTTGCTACACTACCGTCCCCACCGGCAAAGCTAGTGGCGAAACCGGTAGACCACAATGTAGTCGGTGTCGTAAAATTATGCGTGATATTACTCGGAGCCATTTGTTCGTATTCGCTTTGACTTGTTTCCAAAAGCTGCGGTTGTGTCACAACCGCAAAAACCACAACTCCGCATAGAGCCGCCGCGAGGACCAAACTTACTAATAGTGTTTTGACTTTTTTCATTATCATTTCCTTATATTTGAGCGTATTGCCCATGGGACACTCATTGTTGATTGCATCCCAGCATTTTTTATCTATCTATTTTGTCTAATTATCCGTTTTATATTGCGATGCCGCAGCATACAAAAAAACCTCACCCGCTTATACAGCGGCTATGACTCCATACTTGCTTGCATCGTTCCTAATTATATTGCTTAATTCTTTTATCATTATACTATATTGCACGCATAATGCAAAATCATTTTGAACCTCATATGTATCTCATCACTAATAATTATATATGCGCAACTATTAATATGTGCATTATACCCGTCCATATTTAGTATTATATAGCATAACTCTAATTATACCACTATACAAAAACACACATAAAAAAGCGACTCCTAACAAATGTCAATATATAATTGTACATATAAATTTATATGCTTGTCAAGTTATTTACCCAGCTACATTAAAAAATCGACATTTTTCACACAAAGTCAGTTTTCCGAATTGCTTTTGTTTTCGCCATTATGCTAAAATAAGCATATGGAAAAACGGATATGCTATATTCAATTTGCATATAAAGTTAAAAACAATAAGTCCGAACACCTATTAAGTATTCGGACTTATTAAAGTTGGTGACCCGTAGGGGGTTCGAACCCCTGAAGCCGCCGTGAAAGGGCGGAGTCTTAACCACTTGACCAACGGGCCCAATTAATGTGCGGTTTATATTGACCGCATTGGTAGCGGCAAGTGGACTCGAACCACCGACCTGCCGGGTATGAACCGGATGCTCCAACCAACTGAGCTATGCCGCCAAATTAACCTTAAGTAGTATATCACAAAATTTGCCTGTATGCAAGTATTTTAATGGTATGTTTATATTTTTTTTAAGAAGTCTATATATCTTCCTCACAAACTAACTATCTTTGCTATAATTGAGAACTGCAAATTTAACAATATTTAGCACCGCTACAAATTAAAGCCTAAACATTAATTGTTCGGGGGCGTTTGCTTCTATCGGCTGAATATTTACCATTCCGTTTTCGGCTTTTATTATGCATTTGGTGGCGGGGGCTATGAAGAAGTATTTGGTGGCTTGTTTTTTGCTACCACTTTTTGGGATGTTGATTGTTATGTTGATGTGTGCGTGGGCGTCAATCATAAACTCGCAACCGCTGTCAGTTTCGATAAAATTACGCACAACAAACTTACCGCCTTCACCTCTAAAAATATTTACCCCGTCTACAAGCAGTGTTGTAAGCGTGTCGCTACACTCTACGCAGTAGCTTTTGCCTAATAGCATAAGATTTGTTACCGAGTTGATACCTCCGACAAAAGTCCCAAAGCGTATTGCCCTCTTTAGGTCATCTCTAAATAATTCTATATCAATAAGCTCTTGAAGTCCGATAAGTGCAAGCATATTCCCGTTGGTAGACAAATATTCGGGTGACTTAACACGACCGCCACTTGGCAAGTATAGGCTGTAGTTTTCTACATTGTCACTATGGTTATTAGCCCAAAGCTTTGCACTCCTAAGAGCAATCTCCCCTGCTATTTGGTCTAGACCGTAACGCTTTAGTCCGTGATAAATAAGATAGTTGACATACGGAACAATACTGCCGCGATACTCCAAAAACGGCGGTTTGCGAATACCGTTATTGTTTGCCTTGCCTCTTTTTCCGTATTGACGATTGTCCATACTAAGCGTAGGAATAAGGTAATGATTCCAAAACTTCTTGGGGTTGGTAAGGTTGTTGACTATTCGAGTAAGTTTGATAGGATTATCTACTGCACCAGCAATAAGCGGATAAAAACTTGTCGCACCATAGCTATTGCACCATCTGCCAGTCAGATACCTGCCTATATACATTCCCTCGTCTTCGTTCCAAAATGTCTCGTTGATTTTGCTAATCATCTCAGACTTGGCGGCACTATATTTGTCCGCACTATATCCTAGTGTTATCGCAATACGCTCTAAGATGTCAAAAGCAAGTAACTTAAGACACGACAGGTCAAGACTGTACATAGCAGAGGGGTCAAATTTTTCCTTGAGCGGTGAATCGCCCCAACCGTATGCTATTTCAGTTTTTTCGTAACCGCTGGCGCTTTGGATAAGGGTTGCATCGGGCGGATACAATTTACTAAGTCTTTGGTATAGAGCTTTCATTCCCGATTTGTTCTCTAAATGCGTAAAAATATGCCATAGAGCCGGTAATGCCATTACCTTGTCTTCGTAAGTGTAGAGGAGTTGGTCTAAGGCATTGTTATTAGGAATAAGGCAACCCAAAATTGCGGCACAATTTTCTTCCGCCCCCATAAGATTAAAATGCGTATCAAGACTACTGCGTTTTGGGCTAAAAATCTCGGTCATCAAATATGGGTAGTAGATGCGTGACCAAAAGATAGAGTTGAACATTCGTTCGGTGCTGCCGCCTAATACTCCGCTTCCTCGTGTTTTGCCCGTACCGTAGCGTAATTCCGCCGCCTCTATTTGTCTTTTGATTTTGTCTAAGTTAGGAGCTTCGGCGGTAAGAACACTCTCACTGCCGACACTCGCATATATGTGCACATTAGGCTGATTTTTGTTGATAACAAATTCCATTATGGACTCATTAAACGCTCCGTTAGCCCAGTCGCTGGGAGTGTTGTAACTCCGTGCCATAAAGAATTCTTTTTTGTCCTCGTCGTCAATAATTACTTGATAGCGGTCGTGGAAAGAGGCACATAACTCACCCATATTTATCGTTCCGCCGATTATCCCTACTTGCGGACTGCGTCCCATTACATAGTTGCCCTCAATACTAAGCTCTCCGGGCCAGTCAAAACACGGATAAAAGATTGCTCTGACTCTAAGTCTTTTGTGTGCGCTGATTTGGGCAATAATACTTTGGTCACAATGGCGTATCCATTTTACAGATAACGGTCCAGACGAAAAATGCGCAAAACTACCGTCCGCAGTATTAGCGCAGCCGATTCCCATATTTCGGACAAAATCCTCGCCTGAAAGCCATTTTTTGCCGTTATAATAGCTGATTCTTATACCCCAAAGCGTGCCTCGCTTACCTATGAGCATAGCTCCGTTAATCGCCGAAAAATCATAACCTATCCCCTGCCTGTATTCCGGCGGAAAGTTATCTTGACCTATCTCTGGTCCGTTCGGCTTCTCTTCACTAAACTTGTCAAAAAAAGGAGGCCTAAATGTAAATCCGTATTCTTTGTTGATGTAACGCATTGGTTTAATTCAGTTCATCTAAAGATAATTCGTACGCACCGACAAAATGCTTAATAAAGTATTTTACTTCGGGGAGATTGATAACATCTATCTGCGACTTGATTGTTTTTTTTGCCCGTGCAAATTCTGTATTACCTGATTTGATTTCCTCTATACACTTGATATATGCGGATAATTTGTCAGCGGCTTTGACTATCATAATTTCTTTACTGTCTTGTGGCTTGAGTACGCTATCAAAATCTGCTTTTAGTTCTTCTGGAAGCATTGCAAGTAATGTATCGGCGGCGCTATCCTCTAACTCCTTATATGCCCTGTGCAAATTAGGGTTAGCGTATTTAACAGGCGTAGGCAAATCTCCTGTAATTACTTCGCCCGCATCATGATATACGGCAAGTACAGTTATGTCGCTAGGATTGTAAGTCTGACCAAATTGCCGCACACCTATAACAGCAATTGCATGAGCAATCATCGCCACACTATGAGAGTGTTCGGCGATATTTTCGCTGACGGTGTTACGCATTAAGCTCCACCGCCCGATATACTTCATTCTATTAAGATAAGCGAAAAAATTATACATAAAAATTTTAATTAGGAATTAGGAATTGTTGACTTAGTTTAATTAAATAATATAAGCCAATAACTCCTAATTCCTAACCCCTAATTCCTAATTTTTTGCCATTACATCTTTGGCTACTTTGACTACATTTTCGACTGTAAAACCGTATTCCTTAAACAGCTTGTCCGCAGGGGCGCTTGCACCAAATGTATCCATTCCGATAACCTTGCCGTCAAGACCCACATATTTGTACCAACTGTAAGATGAGCCTGCCTCTACGGCGACTCTTGCTCTGAGACTGCTAGGCAAAACATTTTCTTTATAGTAGTCTGGTTGTTCCTCAAACACTTCTATACTCGGCATAGATACTACCCGTGCGTCAATTCCGCTTTTGAGTAGCTCCTCTTTAGCCTTGACTACAAGCTCCACCTCACTACCGCTTGCCATCAAAATCATATCAGGCTTGCGTTTTTTGCTTTCAACCAAAATATAACCGCCTTTGAGAGCCTCTTTGCCGCTATCGGCATATTGAGGGAGGTTTTGGCGGGTAAGAACAATTGCAGTCGGCTTACGACCTGTAAGCGCACTAATGTAGGCGGCAGTTGTTTCTTTGCCGTCAGCAGGGCGGAAAACCTTAAAATTAGGGATGCTGCGAAGTGCTATAAGTTGCTCGACAGGTTGATGTGTAGGACCGTCCTCGCCCACGCCGATACTGTCGTGAGTCAAAACATAAGTGACAGGGATATTCATCAGAGCTGACATTCTCATAGCGTTTTTCATATAATCACTAAATACAAAGAATGTCGCACAATAATTAATCAGTCCTCCGTGTAGATAAATACCGTTACTGATTGCCGCCATAGCGTGTTCACGAACACCAAAATGAATATTGCGACCCAATGGATTACTCTTAGAATAACTACCCTTACCTTTGAGGTCGGACTTGTTGCTGGGTGCTAGGTCAGCACTTCCGCCAATAAGATTAGGCAAAATCTCTGCAAGTTTGTTAAGAACTATACCGCTTGTATTGCGGGTAGCATCCGGCTTATCGGCAAATTCCCATAGTTTTGTATTGTCTGCCAGTTCGGGCAAGTTGCCGCTTGTCCATGTTGTAAATTCATCAAATTCGTCAGGAAACTGCCTTTTGTATGATGCGGCAATTTTTTTCCATTCGGATTCATAGTCCTCGCCCATTTCGGCAAACTCGGCATAATGCTCGGCAACATCTTTAGGGACGCTAAAAGCCGCAGCAGTATATCCTAAAGTTTTTTTGGCGGCGTTGATTCCGTCCGCACCGAGAGGTGCGCCGTGGACATCAGCTGTCCCTGCCTTATCAGCTCCGTATCCGATAACCGTCTTAATGACAATCAAGCTAGGGCGGTCTTTGTCTGTTTTAGCAAAGTTAATCGCCGCACCTATAGCATTGGGGTCGTTGCCGTCCTCAACTTCAAGCACTTGCCACCCTTGTGCCTTGTGTCTTAGTGCCACATTTTCGGTAAAAGCCAAATCGGTATGACCCTCGATACTGATGTTGTTGCTGTCATACAACAAAATTAGCTTACCCAAGCCCCATGTGCCTGCAAGACTTGCCGCCTCAGACTCAATTCCTTCCATCATACAACCGTCACCGCAAAGGCAATATGTGTAATGGTCAACAAGCGGCAATCCCGCCTTATTAAACTTAGCGGCAAGTATAGTTTCCGCTTGTGCCATACCTACGGCATTAGCAACACCTTGCCCTAGAGGTCCTGTGCTTGTTTCAACACCTGCAGTATGTCCTACCTCCGGATGACCCGGAGTTCTTGACCCGAATTGCCTAAACTTCTTCAGGTCGTCTATTGTAACATCGTAACCAAACAAATGCAACAAGCTGTATAACAATGCTGAACCGTGACCCGCACTTAGTACAAACCTATCACGATTAAAAAAAGTCGGGTTCTTAGGGTTATGCACCATATGGCTTGTCCAAAGTTCGTACGCCATAGCCGCTGCTCCCATAGGAAGCCCCGGATGTCCGCTGTTAGCTTTTTCTATCATTTCGGCGCTAAGCACTCGGATAGTGTTGATTGATTTTTGTTGTATCAAGGTCATATTACATCTCCTATAGGACTTATATCAATTTTGTGTCCAAATTCTTTGAATAATTTTTGAAGTAATTTTGCTATTTGTTTTGTTCCGCCTGTTATATCGCTCTCTATGTTGATTGCCATTATGGGGTCGTGGACTGACATTCTTACCAAAAACCAACCTTGTGCCTTAAAAACAGTCGCACGGACACCTTCGTGATTGTCGGGAGCAAGAATAAGATTTTTTTGGCTGTATTCGGTTAGTTTTTTGATTATGATACTACCTGCGTCCTGCCAATCGTTACATACAAACTTTAGTCTTATTTCCGCTTCTTCCTTAGGTTCTTTGAGGTCTTTGATAAGGTCTGTTAGAGTAAGTCCTTTTTGTTTTAGTTCAGCCATTTTGATAAGTGCCCTAACCACCAAATACGCTCCGTCATCCAAGAAGTAGTTTTCTCTAAAAGCTGCATGTCCGCTTGTTTCTATA
>Ga0123355_10006232_pt1 | contig 17625 bp, 7 predicted proteins | sample TergutEmb28metaG_3_FD_89872 | JGI IMG/M metagenome (GOLD analysis project Ga0123355, IMG submission 89872) | Embiratermes neotenicus P1 segment gut microbial communities from Petit-Saut dam, French Guiana - Emb289 P1 | ecosystem: Host-associated > Arthropoda: Insects > Digestive system > Gut ...
TAACGTTGGGCGAAGTGTGTAGCTGCGGAAGGGAACTATGTTGAAGACAATTAGGGTTAAAACCCCGTAAGCCTTATCTACTTCATGTACTGTGGTCAGTCCGGATACTTTTTGAACAAACCTTGTACATTTGCAACCACTCTTCTGAAGTAACCCATTATACATCCGTCAAATACAACCACTTTTCTTTATTTAAATACAGCTGCATGTTGCAGTCTGTAAAGACCACCATCAGAACATTGCTATGGGAGCTTCTACAATAATTTCTACAATGTAAAATTGTATAAGATTGCCAAAGATTGGTTGTGGCCTATTCGGTGGTTGTAAAGTTATAAGTCACCAAGTTCTACATGGATAAGGTTTGAAAATATCAAGTATAAGTTAAAAATAATGGGAGGAATTTCCTGGCTAGCTGAGACCCAGTTAGCTTCTCAAGAAGGGTAATTAAGTATAAGTTAAAAGTATTAAAATAAGGTGATACTTGTGTGTATAAAAACTGGAGTCAGATGTGTCAGCAACGTGGTGGAGAAGCAGATGATATCACATAATGTATCATGCCAGTATGGTAGATAGGCCGTAAAATATGGATGTATAATGATATATAAATTATACTGATGTTTTGATCTTATATCTGCCTTTACAGTGAGTAAAGAATTTCTTTTTAGTCAGATGTTTTACAACGGCAAGTGTCCTGTATCGGTGTTGCTTTGAATTTCTGTATTGAATATTGTGTTGGGTTTTACTGTATACTTATTAATTTGATTGTCTAACATAATTTTGTTATAAATATAAGATCTGTCAAAGGTATTCATTAACCCACCCTTTTTAATTACATGGAGGACTTCCATAATGTCATCCATAGGACCAAAGGAGTGTTTGTTTTTTAGTAGGTGTTTTGCAAATTTTGACTTTATTTTTCTGTATTTGAAGTTATATCTTATTTTTATCTTACTGTTAATATTTCTAACTTATTCTTGATATTTTTAAACTTCCCCGTATACAACTTGACGACTTGTAACTTTACCACTGGCTATGTCACAACCAGTCTTTGATAATTTTATGCAATTTTATATTTTATTAATTATTGTAGAATGTAGGGGCTCTGACAGTGTGAATACAATTTCACTGTATTTTGCCATACCTTCAAAATATTGTAGTGATGGCTTGATATTGGTCGTTACAGACTGAAACATGTAGTTATATTTAAATAAAGATAAGTGGTTGTGTTTGACATATAGGTAACAGGTTATTTGGAATGTCTTATAAACACAACAGGATGTCCTCCATTAAATTAAAATCATCATATATGATTCTTATTGTAGCTTGCTGTATCAGATAAATGCAGAACACAGATATTTAGTTTGGTAGTGATCATTTTCTGTGTTCAAGTACAATTTTGTTACAAGCATATCATATAAATTTCAAAGAAATTTGGTGTGAAAGTGTAGAATGGATCCAGCTGCAAAACTGTCGACAGGGTAATGAAACTCTGCGTTCTGTAAAAGGCAAGGACTTTGTTGACCAGCTGATAAACAATCATCTTATCATCTTCTCAAGAAGGTCTGGCCAACTTCAACCCACAGGAGGGCCACATAGGACAGACTTGCCTGAGTGTCGTGCGTATGGATACATGAATAAAAAATTCAGGGGGGGGGGTTAAATTACCTTGAAGGCCATTATTTACAGACATTAAGTTACTCAGTAAAACTCAGTAAAACACAAAGAATGATCAGTTTACTGTTTGCTGTCTTAAAAGTGATGAGTTTTTGTTTCTAACATTTTCTCTGTTAATAAAATTGCCATCATATGTTCTGTAAACCTATTATATTACTACTGAAACTATTCAGGTGAATGGGGATCACAAATACATGGTGGACAGCCCTGTTCTCAAGGGTGATTGATGTATGCAGTCAAAAGTCTGTAAATACTGTATTATAGTGTGTAATCATGTTTCAGAATTTTGGGAGAGCTATGGAGTCCTTCCTGTTGGACATGAATGGGTACTTGAATGCATTGGCAGATACCAGATAATACCTATCTGGTCCTTCCTAACCTGTGCTGTCAGTGAAGATCAAGTAAGAACACTAGGATTTCCAGAAGATGCTCTGGCGAATGATGATGATGATGATGAAACTGTTGTGGAATCACAAGTGTGAGTGGACAGAAGTGAATACAAATTTCAAGTGAACTTTCTGACTAGTGTAACATGTGTTCCCTTACTAGTCGTCACCATGTACCAATGGCCAACTGTTGGCATGAGTTATGTTTTTTGGTTACTGAAACAGACCAACATGTTGGATGAAAGAAAATATCTGGAAGAAAAGAAAGAAAAGAGGAAAGACGATAGTGAAGTGCAGGTGCCTGCTGTTTATGTTCATCTACATGAATACAATCAGTTTCATTCTGAGGGACTGAAATGGCATGTGGGCTACACTTTATCTGCCCATGCTCTGAAGGAAGAATGGAAGACTCACACTTGCAATAAGATAAGCTTAAAAAAACAGAGTTTCTGTGTGGTAATGGTATGACAAGAAGAGATATTTTTCTTTTTCAACTATGGTCTTGTGGATTTAACAACTTTTGCCCTGAAGATGGAAACACCAGGTTCCTCTACAATGTTGGCAGTTGGCAACATGTCTCCTTGGCACCATAACCCATCAGACCACAATAAAATTTACTTCCATGAAACCCCAGATTTTTGGCTTATGCAACTGCTGGAGGTGGGCCAGGCCTTTTACATTTATGACAGTCCAGACTATATAGCAGTATTTCATTCAACTGAAGAAATGACATGTGACTTGGTGAAGGCAAGCAACTTGACATTGCATATTCATTTCCAAGGATGAGACTGCTTTTCTGTTGTGCACGAAGCTGACAATAGATTGTGGACCTAGCTACCATCTCATCTGATAAGTATTCTGGAATGGCAAGAAATTACCACGGTATTCTCCATAACCCCTTCAGAGTGGTACTGTGCATTTCTCTTAGTGGCAGATAAACGTAATATATCACCTTGTTAGGAGCTATGTTATTTTTACAGAGGTTGTACAAATGAGCTTGTGGATATAACAACACTGATGTTCTTACTGAATATTTTGTAGTGTTCTCATAAACTGTATTTTATGCACAGCATACTAGAATGTGCCCTGAAATAAGTTTCCTATGGCAAAAATTTGATCTTACATCAGTAACCTTGCATATGCATATGAATGTAACTAATGGTTATGTAAAAAATACCCTTCAGTTTCCATAGTTCAAAGCACAAGAATATGTGAAATGTAATGATATGTATCACATTAAATATAGGGAGATGTTTTACAACATCTTGAAAACAGCCAACTGCTGAGGTGGAGGAGTTTGAATGCTTGCAGGTGTCAGGTCAGGCTGCAAGATTTGGACTGCCAGCAGAACCATCAAGCCCACATATTGCATATAAAACTTACCCAGATTATACCAGATGCTGGAAATACTCTGTGTTGTTGTCAGGTGAACAAATGAAGCCTAGCACCAATTTCCAATTTCTCTTCAGTTTCACCCCAGAAAATCCAAACAGCTATCATGAAGTCAGGGCCAACTTACATACAAAGCCCATATTGCTTTAACTCTTACTATGGTGCTTGACCTGTGTGTTAAGCATGCACTCATTCCAGTCATGTCCTGTGTTGAAATGCCATACCAGATTCACATTGGGACAAGTGTTCATGTATGATACCTATGTGACAAGCAGTTGTGTAAGAAAAGCAAGGTGATTCCAGAGTAAATTTGAAACTGTTGACAGCTTCACATAGAAGAAGCAGGCATAAATAAATTAAGTCAGGGTTGTTACTGTGCAGGAGGATTGTTGGAGGGGGTGCAAACTCTGAATGGTCAGTGAAAAGAAATAGGATAAAGTCATTGCTAGGCTTGAAGAACATTCTTCTTGAAAATCCCTCACATACTGAGCTCAGGAGACTGGATTTGGTTGTTTCAGGTTCACTGTATTTAAAAAACATGAACTTTGGAGGTGCTAGAAACGTGTAAAAAGACGGCATTTCTGTTGTATTCTCTAATTTCAGTCTCATGTAATGTGTTTAGCCTGTAGCTTTGTTGGTTTCACTAGCATTCCGCATCTTTGTGGAACAAACTGATGGCAAGAGCGTATGTCTTGAACCAAGTAGCCCAACCATTTGTATAACACTCTAAAAAAAGCCCACCCGTATATTCCTGGACAAAATGAGAACAGTAGAAAACTGAGTGTTAGGACTCAACTTCAAACTTTTACAGTAAATAACAGAGACTACAACTTACACAGTGCAGTGGCAGTCACCTGTTCAGCTCCAGATCAGTTGTATTGATGTAAGTTTGCTCTCAGGCAAGACTAAAAACCCTAACCAATTTTCAAGGGGATAATGTTGATAACAATATCTACTATCTTCTTCTTGTTGCTTAAATATGCTAGCCCATAGAAATACAGCAAGATAAGATATGTCACTGATTTTTCATTGAATTTATAATACTTCGGATTTGTTCGGTACAGTAGTTGAAATTTTTGCTTTGGGTTTGATAGGTTCCTCCCAGTACAAATCCTATCAGGAGACTGATTATCCTGATATTAATTTTTGTTATCTCTATTCACTTATAATGATGGGATACTGCCTTAACCCTGTAGCACCAGAATTAAATGCCCGGTGTGATGTGCTCAATGAGGACTGCTTAAGAGAGGCTGTTGCCAATAAGTGATGTTTGGCATTTTGAGCATCACACTGTGCATCATACGATGGTGATGCTTGGTGCCATAGGCTTACATGGACTGTGGTCACTTCATGTATTTTTTAATGTTTTGTTTATTAACCTTTGCAACTGCTACTGAAGGGGTTGTAGGTTGTATGTTGTTATGCAAACAATTTTGAATAATTTTAATATATGCTGTTGGGTACAAAAGTGGGTAAGAGAGGCACACAACCAGCTGCAGTTTTGACAGAAATGGTGAAGTTATGGAAATAAATTCACAGGTCTTGGTTTACAGAGTGTTAAACTGTGCCATAGTGTGTGTGTGTGTGTGTGTGTGTGTGTGTGTGTGTGTACATATATATATTGTTTTCCTAAGCAGTTATGAGATTTTTCAAATTTTTATTTGTATTATTCTTAAATGTTTATATTTTTATTTTATTGTATAATAGTTTATGACCTATATCATCAGTGTCAACCCTAATGACATGTGCAGTAACAATCATTATTGCACGTGGTCAGATACCTGATGTTTAACCCTTTAAGGCCAAACGACTTCTAAAGATGTCGCAAACAGTGTGTTGATGTTTGGAGGATTTTGTTCACTCCTATTCGGTTAACTGCTGTTGCTTGCTATGCTGCAGGACCCCTGAAGGTCAGGCTTCATTTAGGATCCAGAATGTACCCCCTCCACCTCCTAAACCCCTCCACAATCACCGATATACGATATACGTAGACACTTAGTAACTGTGCATTTTTCCCAGCTGACAAATACAGTTCTGACAATGCATGCTTTGAATATCACTTGCTCTGGAGTTCACTGTGGGTTGAAATATTAACACTGGCCTATGAAGCTAAAACTCTTCTTGACCAGAAGGTTATCAGTGGCATACTATACCTACATAATTCAGACAAAACTAATGTTTGAAAATCAGAGATATCCACAAAAATCGATGTTTACAGCTACAGGAGGGCCCACAGACATGCCTCTTGTAGTGCTAGGGTAACCTGCATGGACCTACATTCCATTTGGCCATATGTCTTTGAGGTGCAGTGCCTTATTAAGCGTGCGGTCAAATTACCTTTATCACTTACTACAGGCTGACAACAAAAAATCATTACTGGTGTTCTGAGAACTACAAATAATCCTTGAACTAAACAGAGAGGAAAGGCAACACAATGATTAGCAAAAGATGTATGATGCACTTGAAAATGGAAAAGCAAACATCTGCACTGTCCATGCAGCATCAGAATCAGAGGTCAAGAGGCTGACTAGGGACACAATGAAGCATAGTGGTACAGCATAATCAACGATTTTATTAACATAATTTCCGTGTAACTACACTTATGAACAGCAACATCCCTGTAGATTTGTACAACTGATTGCAGGTCTCACGCTTGTGCAGTTCTGAAAGAAAAAAGTGAGTGCTTATTTTGCTGGGGGTTCCCAGTCTGGCCTTATGTTTCTGCATCAAAACACATCATATACATGCTAGATGAATTGGTGGATACTGGCTTCAATAGCACATTCTCTCAGCCAAAGACAACATGAGAGGGATTAGCAAAAAAGTAATGTCACATTAAAACTGGTAGCCTAATATACCAAAGATGACTGAGAAAGGTGTGTATTTATGGTCATTTTAAGCCTGTATTCTCCTTGAAAGTTGTGCAAACTGAAGTGGAAAATAAATGAACTTGTCACATGAGTCTTGATAGTGTTAATGTGTATAAGTGACAAAAGCAGGCCAAGACTTGGACACCAATATAAGTGAGAAAAAAGGAGGCATAATAACACTGAAAAATATGATTTGGACTGACAAGGCAATACCATGCCTAAAGTTTTCATACCTCTAGGTTGTCTCAGTCCATTCCAGGAGGAGCTGGCTCAGACCGAATCTCCTCAGGTTCATCTTTGATATCTATTGTCAGCTCAGATGGTGACACCTGCAACAAAGCAACCTTTATCAGGTAAAGGAAAATTATATCTGTACATGCTAGGAATATATATGGAGTTGTAGCTCCACTCATTCCTAACCTCAGTAGATGAGAGGTAAGTCATTAACTGCACACACTGGCTACCTTACCCCTGGGGAATGAACCTCCTGGTGCCCATTGAATAAGCGGGCTTGGTGGGCCCCAGACACAGTCTGGAACTGCTCTGCCCCTGGACCATTACATTGTCAAACAACATTAAGAAACATTATGCTGTGCAGCCTTTCTGACACCAGATTTTTCTGTATCCTGCTCCTGAAAATCGCAAATCTGTATTATACTACCTTTTGAACTGGTGTCAAAATGAGTTGTCACAGTCTTTTTGAACATCTGCCTCATGCGTATGTTTATATGAATCTCACTCAATTTCTTTTTTTACATACATAGCCCTTTATTCTGCCAAAGATCTGAAACTACCATATTTGTGTTTCAGAAATACGTTTGTGTTAATATTCAACATGACTATGCCAAAAGATTGCAGCATGATCACTGACTCTGTTACCAAGTAAAAAGTGCATTTGTGAAATCTGACACAGTCAACTTGATGATCAGAAAACATTCTTATGTGCCAGAATACTTTTAATGTGAAGTAACTACATATATTTTCATTGATCAATTTAATAAACAGAGAAGAAACTCTGATTTGTAAACTGAAATTTCATCCTTAATTTTAATCAACAATTTACTGTAATTACAGAAAATTTGCTATTCTGGTGCAACAGAATTGGTGAATTCTGATTACAAGATTGGCACTTACAGCTTCCATTTTGATATCATATTCTTCCAAATGGGGCCTCTTATTACCCAGCAGGACATCCATGATGGACTGAGGAATGTGGGCACGCTGAAATTAAGACAATCTTATATACATCTGTGCTAAAATATAGAAAACTGTACAAATTACATATCAGAGAATGAAACATTTGCCAACAGCACAAGCCAGACTAGACAGGTACACTACAGCAGGGTGGTTCCTCCCTGTCTTGTATGGAGTCTAGAAGTTCATTACAGTGTTAACAGTCTCCCCATTAGCTGAACTGAGTACATACCTTCATAAACCAGGTCTCTGATTCTAAACTTTATTATCCCTAAGCCTGAGGATAAAAAACTGGTAACTCCAAATTTTAAATTTAATACCATGAAGTTAAAATTAAGAGAGTAAACTACCTGATTCTCAGTGAAAGCCATGACATGGGATAAAAGTGGCTGTTGTAGGTCTGGTGATGTGGTTAACACATCACTGAGCTGAGGAGGAGGAAGCTGTAGTAACACCTGGAAACTCTGTGGCTTTGTTCGCTGACAGCACTTGATGAAACCTTCCCACACTTTCTTTTGTTTCCAAACCTGGAATACAACCACAGTGACACCATGCAAGATGACGCTTCATGCTATGCCCTCAACTGTAGGGAAAAAATTTGCAACTCAAAAAAACAAAATAAACAATGATGCAGGTTTATTTTTATACCTCTTCCACAAATACATGAACAAGTTCTGTGATGCAAAACATAAGTGTCTGCAGCATCATCTGGGAAAACAAAACAGAGGTATAACCAAGACAATCAGAGGAACTGGGACTTACTGAAATGGACTGAAACATTACAGTGGCCTGGAAGAGTTAAATTTATGCACATAAGCAGATATCCAGATGAGCTGAGGAACTGCATACCAAAGTATATATGGATGGCTTTCACAAGTGATCATAGTGATCGATACCTTTCTGCTATTCTGAATGAGTGCAAGAAAAGCATGGAATGAGGCAGAAACAAAATTTGGGATGGCTTCTAATCACTGCTTAATACATAGGACAGCAGAAGAGAAAATACCCACCACAATGAGTCTGACAATCATTCAGTAAGAAAAGAGCTTATAATTTTAAACTGCATGCTACATACAATGTGCATCTCACTGTGTACAAATATTTGATAGCGTGAATACTAATGTGCATTAAAAAATCTGAACCTAAGAATGTGGAATACGGTTGTGACTATAACAAACACACACACATTAAAGACAAGGGTTTTTAGATTACAATAAAATAAATTATGTTTTCACTTTTATATTCTGTGACTGTTTAAAATAATCCTGCATGTCCCTTAAACAGCCTCATATACTTCCCCTCATTTTCATATATCAATAAGTTTTCTTGTATATTTGGTACATCAAAAGAGTTTAACTTGAACATGTTACCTGTTTCATTATTAGCCTCTGTAGGATGTTCATGACAAAACCTATAAGCCGTGGATACAGAGAGAGGGATTGGATCACTGTGCGCATCAATAATGTTGGCAGTGGGTTCTGCTCCATCAAATGTTGCATCACCACAGCCAGAACTTCCTGTGTGTAAGCCTGTTTCTCAGCAAAGCACATTGATGTGGCTGAAAAAAAGTATAACATATAACATCTGGGCATTATCACACAAACCCTTACGTGCTCATCTACACACATTTGGGGGTGGGTTTAAAAAAAAAGAGGTAAAGTGTTCCCATTATGGGCCTGGTGTGGCCCCGTGGCACTAGAAGGGGTTGAGTGGTCAGCAGCACGCCCCGGCAGCACTTTGGGCAGAAAATCTCGTCCCCACTGGGATTCTATCCCAGACCGCCCAGCCCATAGTCAGTCGCTTACCAACTAAGCTACCCGGCCCACACAGACATTTTGTATGTGTAAAAAAATCAGCAAGTAACATTTGCTGAATTTGCAAGTATTCATACTATCCTATTTGTGGTGTTGAATTGGCATTTTTAGTTATAATTACTCTAACTAATAAGGGAACATTGTTCTTCTTGGATATGACATCAGTATCATTCTGAGCCATGAATGTAGCTAAGGGTTCTTTTAGGAAACAGTAACAGACAACTGGCTGAAAAAATGGAGCTGTAAAAGAAAAGGATTTAAATGGTAATGGCAAATACAAGTAGCAGAGTTTAACAAATCGCAGTTACAATAAAATATAGCGACTTCCATAAATTAAAAACAAATATGCACATATCTACACACTGTGTGGATAAGTGTAAAATGGACCAGGCACAAATAATAACTATTAGCTCCATATATGAAGACTGTTGCTCCATAAAGACAGGTGCATAACAAATGAAGTATATGTCTACAAAAGTTTAAAGATCTACACCTTCAAGTCTCATTCTAGATGTCTGATGTAGCACAGGATTTAGCATCTGTCTCACAGTTGGTATCACACCACAGTATCCATACAGAACAGTCTAGGCAACATGGGGTGAAATTTGGGGGGTGAAAACCCACAAACACTGATATTTCAAGCTATATTCAAAAATCATTTTGTTAAAACTTGCCCCTTTTTAAAAAATGGTTGGGAAGCATAGATTAATTTCCACCTGGCTGTGAATGGGTTACTTAGAAACATATATATTACCTTTGATAACAGTTTTCAGCTCACACTTGGAAGGATCAATATTGTGTAAGGCAATAAGAAGCTCTGCAGGAGTGAGAGGTGACATGTGAGTCAGACCTTCTGAATGTGTTCCCAGCAACCTAAGAATGAAAAAGTACAAAATGCTGAAACCAAACTCACGTAATTGAACACAGCATACACATTAAAATACGATGAAAAGTATGTGATACTTGGCTCTGGTATCTTTTGCTAACCGTTGAATGTTTTGGAAGTGCTAGATTGTTTTATATAAACTTATGAGGTCACAACTGACAAATCCAATGAAGTCCCTGAGAAACTGAAACTCAGCTGCTATGAAATTCCCAGCCTATTTGTGGAACCAAAGTTTAATTATCTTGCTCACAAGAATCTGATACTGTACTCTACATTACGTCAGTTTGAGTCAATTTATACAAGAATATACAAACTTAATTGCTTGGTAATCTGGAATCTGAATTCCAGAATACAATCTTAAAGTCGAAATTTAATTAAACATAGGCAACAAAATTCTTTCAATACTGACTATGTCCCTATCCACAAACCATACTGATACAATTAAGTCAAAAGTAAAGTGGGGTAGAGTGTGCAACTAACTCTTCAACTCTTTACATCTTAGACCCTACATAATATAGTCAAGCTGTCATAGCCAGCAGCTAAACTACATATTTCCACGCAGTGAAAATTCACGGGGGGTGGGGGGAGATAGACAGAGAGAGAAGTATATCCTATAAAACTCTATACAATTTATTACAAATACATTTAAACTTACATAAACCTGAGACTGGATAGAAGTAGGTGGAAAGAATATCTGGTATTGCACACCCTTTCAACTGTACTTCTTTGGGCCCACATTCTGTTGGATGTTCTCTACCCCAACCACTGAATTTTCATATAACGTCTTTACCATGCTCTTCCTTGTACAAAACAACTACAAGTATTGAAAGGTAAAGGTAAAAGGTAAAGCTGTCCCTGTGCATGCCATGAAGACATGGTCAGGGAGTGGCAGTAGAGACCAGGCACTTGTAACCTCAGCATTAGATGGAGGTGAAAGATCAGCTTCACACACTGGCTGTTTTACCCTTTGGGAAGTAGCCCCCCTTCACCCACTACAAAGGATGTTTGATTGGCCCACAGCCAGTCTGGATGGTTTGTAGAAGTGAAAAAATTCTCTTACCCATGCCAGGAAGGTGATGCAGTCTACAGCCTAGTAAATATACCATTTATGTTAACCTACTACTATTACACATATTGCATAGGTTTTAAGTGAATTTGAAAAGTGGATGTAAGTTTGAATTATCAATGAAATGCACAATAAAATGAACCTGTTGAAGACTTCTTTCACAACAACTGGGTTCAGCTTGATCAGTTTCGGCAATGCAGCTATTACTTCCTTCTTTGTCAGCCCATTTAATACAGGAATCAAGAACCGCACATCAGACACACGGGTGTGGTATAAATCCCGCACTCGTGCAACCAACTCGGCACTTGGAGGAGCTGTTAATACAGGATACAGTGACAGAAAATAATTATACACTAAAAAAGGTGGCTATAAAAATTTAAAATCAGAAAATCAGGGTAATTATACCAGAACAAGTATAATCTATAATGAGAACTTCACTACATACATGGAAAACTGACGGTGGCTTTGTTTTTGGCAATGGCCCTTTTTTGAGGTGGGGAAATTTTGAGGAAGTCTGTTAAATTCCTTTTTCAGATAACACTAAAGATAGTTGAAGAATAAAAAACCAACTTGATGTCACTTGCTATTTTATTTCACTTCTTATGTGCTCAACATGTTTTGGACATTAATATAGCCATCATCAGGAGCTTGTGACTATTCTGTTGAATTACCACATTGGTCGTACTGTTCTTGGTTCGATGTGTGTTCGAGTTTCGGTGTGGTTGGGTTGGAGTGGTATCCGTGTTGCAGGCTTCAGCCTGCAACACACATCGAACCAAGAACAGTACGACCAATGTGGTAATTCAACAGAATAGTCACAAGCTCCTGATGATGGCTATATTAATGTCCGAAACATGTTGAGCACATAAGAAGTGAAATAAAATAGCAAGTGACATCAAGTTGGTCTTATATTCTTCAACTATCACAATGATGCACGGTCCAATAAACATAAGAAACACTAAAGATGTTGAGAATTTTGAATTATTATTATATGCTATTTTCGTACATCCATGACAACAAATTCACACATGAATAAATACTACCATATCAACATCAGTATTTTTGAACCTTAGCATCACATTGTGATGTATGTAATTAGAATCTCTTCATCAGAACAGTCTCAACAAAATCAAAGATAAATGGTGAATTTACAGCTTCTTGGTAAATCTACAGACTGTGTGCTACAAATACTATAAAGTACAATACTAAATTTTAAAGTTTTCCATTCCGCGCATTCTTATGTTAGCATACACCTTTTAATTATGGCAACCAAATGCACAATTTCTAATTAGGCCATACATCAGTTAAGTTTCTCCTAAATGTTTCGGTACTCACATACCATCTTCAGAGAGAACAATATGTCAGTTGCTTAAAAACCAAATTCCATGCGAAGCTGTTGTCTGTGGGTTCTATTTTCTGCATCAGCTTTGTCATAAACATAGATATCATGTAAAAGGTACAAATGTACCTATTTTAAAAGCCTTTGTTGTTACTGCATGGTTAAAAGCATGTAACAGGTAACTATTTTATTGTACAAATTTTTGTGGTTATTCCATGATTATAGCATTCCTTATCATTAAATAACATGTATATACTAGCTAATACTGGAGTTGTTTATTGTGGATGCTTCTCTTGGCGTGGCAAAATATGTTCATTTGGCAGTACGTATCACTATCCGAGTTGGATTGGGTCCAGTAAAGAGTAGCAGATATTGAAATGGCCTATATGTGTGTGATGTGTCCTGTGTAGCAGCTGACTACAACACTTTACTGGACCCAATCCAACTCGGACAGCAATACATACAGCTGAATGAACATATATTGCCACACCAAGAGAAGTGTCCACAATAAACAACATCAGTATTAGCTAGTGTATACATATTGTTATTTAATGATAAAGAATGCTTTAATCACAGAGTACACAGAGGGTACAGTATAATAATTACCTGTTACATGCTTTTAACCAGTAGTAACAACAAAGGCTTTTAAAATATGTACATTTATACCTTTTACATCATATCTATGTTTATGACGAAGGTTATACAGAAAAAAGAACCCACAGACAACAGCTTCACACAGAATTTGGTTTTTAAGCAACTGGCATATTTTTCTCCCTGAAATTGGTATGTGAGTACTGAAATAATTTAGGAGAAACTTACGCACTGTATGTACTAATTAGAAACTGGGCATTTGGTTGGTATAAGTAAAAGTTGTATGCTACAGTACTAAAATTTTATGTTTTTTTTCAAACCAACTGATTCACTTGTCTCAACTTACTTTTGTCAGTGAGTATATGAATAACCCTAGTGACTAGTGTTTCAGCACCCTTTGGACACTCTTCTACAAGCTTAAGGAGTTGTGGTGAATCCATTCCCATTCCTCTAACAGGCTGCTCCAACAGGCGGAGAATTGTTCGTTTTACGTCTGCCACAGTCTGCACATACACTCTTGCCAACCTGCAATATGTAAATCACACTTATCACAACACTTCAGCATGAAATTATAAATGTTGAATGCTGGGTGTCCACTGACTGCTGCCCAGCAGATTTCTGCCTCCTTCTTCTAGAGTATATTGGATCAACTAACTCCACAGAGCAGAGAACATACCCAGAAGCTCAGAACAGCTCAGCCCACCACTGAGCATCATCCTAAGCCACCTGAATCCAATCCACAAGTTATTTCTGTTAAGAATCATTTTAATGTTAACTGGCTACCCATGTCAAGGTCTCTCAAGTAATGCCATCCCTTCAGGTTCTCCAACTAAAATTCTTTATGCATATATAAGTTGGTATAAATAACCTGTAACTTCAGTGCACATTCTGATTGTGTAAAATGTTCTGAGATTTTGAATGTATCCACAACCCACAACATACAAAGTGTAAATGATAACACTCACATGTACTTTTGTGTACAGTGGTGGTACAGTACTGAATACTATTATTTCCATATTAGCTGCATAATGCTTAAATTACACTTGCATCCAGCAAGCTTTAATTCAAACTTTGTATACTATCCTTCCTCATTCTCTCGACTTTTGTAACACTAGATGCACCCATGGGAATAATTTGCATGTAGAAACAGTCAAATATTTAATTAACAAAAATTACTGCAGCTTAATCACAATAAATATTAAAAACTGTACTTATTCATGTTTGAAGACGAGTAGTTTCTTTTCAAGATCAACAAACAAAAAGCCACAGGCAAATAAGAAATCAAGAGCTTCCTACCACGTTTACATAAGAAACAGAACATTGAAATCAACAGTTTTGCCTCACACAGAGGAAAAGGGAAGTACATGAAGCATGTTAACTTCCCCTGGCCTCTGTATCAGGCAGCACTGGCAACACTGAATGTTAGCCTTTTACGTTAAATACAATTTTTTGAGACAGAATGAATAAAAACAAAGGATACTGTGATCAACGTTGAATCATAAGCTTTCTAAAGATGTCTATCTTGAAAAGATCCATTCTGTAGTTCAGCAGACAATGTCACAAACATTCTTGTTTTTAAGCTTTCGCCATGTTCTAAATGTAATTTGTTCCTTTTTGGGTAACTCCCCGGCGTCTGAGTTCTAATTGCTGATGTTTCGGAACTCACTGTCGGTTCCATCTTCATAAGCAGGTGAATGAAGTATACTTCATGCACCTGCCTATGAAGATGGAACCGATAATGAGTTCTGAAACGTCAGCAATTAGAACTCAGAAGCCGGGGAATTACCCAAAAAGGAACAAATTACAATGTTGCAAACAAATTTTACTGTTTAATATTGCACATTTTCCACGCAACTATATTACATATGGGGACCGCAGTGGCACTGTGGTTAAGGTGCTGTGCTACAAATTGGAAGGTTGTTGGTTTGATCCCAGCTGGTGTCATTGGAATTTTTCATTGACATAATCCTGCCGATTGCACTATGGCCCTGGGGTCGACTCAGCCTCTAACAGAAATGAGTACCAGGAGCATTTCCTGGGGGTAAAGGCAGCTGGTGCGTAAGGCTGACAACCTTACCACCATCCTGTGCCGTTGTCACGAAATCTGGGAACCTTAACTTCCTGGAACTCTTTGGGCCACTCTAGGCCTGTAACGGGACTGCTTTACCTTTACCGTTTACTATATTACATATACAGTACTTTATACTAACTTGTTGCACAATGTTTTCATTTAGTAATCATTGTTCCAACTTATTTGGCAGAAATAAATTGACACATAAGCTGCATACACATAAAAAAAGGCATGAGCCCTCTGAAGATGGCCAAGAAATGAAGCAGAAACATGTTGGAGCAATAACTAAAAACATTGTCCAACAAGCTGGTAAACCTTCCCATATTTGTACATATGGTACATTACAGAATGAGATTAACAAAATCAGTGTGGATAGCGCAATCCCAAGTTTTGGTCCACTTTGAATTAGCGGTCTTAGAGGAAAAAGGATATCTCATAATTTACATGAAGTACTGTAAAGCTGCTGTAACAAGATACCTCACGAAAATGAAAATACAGAAGAACCAAAATGTACTGTTCCTCATCATGTAATACCCTAAACTTCCCATGTATTGGGCCTCCCTTAGGCCCAAATATCTTCACCAAGCATGGTGATTTCAAACACATGTAATGTATATCTACTGTATATCTACATCAGAATTTGAAGAATACTCACTCATGAATAAGTTTCTCATTGATAGGTAGCAGGGCCAGGTACAGATACAGGCACACTCTGACAATATCCTCATTCCAAGCATCACTCTTGATTGGGCGTCCTCTCTCTGTACCAAAGAGGACATCTGGTGGCTGGGGTAAGCGTAGAAAACCCAAATAAAATATAGCATACTCTTCTATGATGCTACGCAGGTCTCCACGATCATACAGTTCTACAACAGCATTTATTGCACGTTCACGCACCTATGAAAACAAACAGTGCACCTCTTTCATTAACAAAGACTAATGGTGATCCAGTGGCACAGGAACATTATTTTGCTAGAATGTTCAATAAATCTAATGAAATCAACATGAAAACACAATACGAATTAAAAGAGGAACCACAGCACACTTACAAATACAGTGAATTAAGTTTCACTGCCTTTTCCCTGAACTGCATCAGCAAAGCTATGCCAAAGAAGCAAGGAGTCAAGACGGCACAGTCAGTATAGTGACTAACTAGGCCATGTGCTAGACAATTGAGGAATTGTGATCTGACTCTTGGCAGGAGTACTGCATGCACATGCAAGTAATAACTTGTTTGCTTAAACATTCATATGGTGTTTTTTGTAACTAAATGGAAGAAAGGTAACGAAATAAGAAACACAATGGTATCTGAAAACTGAAAACAAAATTTAAGTGTGAGGTCTAAGCCTGCAAGTACTGGTGGTACTAAGAGAAATGGTACCAGTTTGGGATGAAATTCATCTTCGCCACATTCTGAGGAAATAAAGTACAGGGAACACTATTTAATAGTTACTTCAAAAGTGGTTTAATGAACTGTGCATATAAAAAACAAAAAATGCCAAGACTTACTGTCACCTCTAATGACACAATTGCAAATAAAGGCTTAAAAATCATCAATATTAATTCAACTGTATAATATAAACCAATAAAATGCACCTCTGTTAAACTAAACCAGTGTTCGAAACATGTAGAAGACTTCATAAAAATTTTCGTTTAACCCTTCAGCGTGGAGTGACGGGCACTGTTCGTCATAGGGAAAACATCACCTGTCGTGGAGTGACGACCACTGCTCGTCATGCTGCACGCTTTCACTCATTCGTCTATATCTCAATGACATAGGGAGCAAATGTAATTGGGCTGCTTTGTGCTTGTTCATGAAGGAGCTGGCTCTCTTGTGGTGTGGGAGACAGTTGTTAGAAATTATTTCTTCATTTTTTCTCTGCTCTCGAAGTTTGGGTTTTCTTTTTGCAGTCCCTAATTTCACAGATGGTTTTATGCATCCTTCTAACAGTGAAATGAAATAGGAAACGAATATTATCGCTATCGTCACATAGCTGAGCTATGTAGCTTTGAAATGGTGTATGACATCACCCTCATATATCAATAGACTGTTTGTTTTTAATTTGTTCCTTTTTGGATAATTCCCCGGCATCTGAGTTCTAATTGCCGACGTTTCGGAACTCTGGGGAATTACCCAAAAAGGAACAAATTACATTTAGAACATGGCAAAAGCTTAAAAACAAGACTGTTTGTTTCTTCACCGCTGTTTTCAGGTCTGGATTTCGTTTGAAGCTGCAGTCAGTTGCAATGATGGCGTCAAGTAGGAAGTGTTTGTTGGAGGATGAGATTGAACAAAGTTTGCTAGAGGAACTTACAGCTTCTGATCAGAGTAGTTGTAGTGA
>Ga0123355_10006233_pt1 | contig 17621 bp, 19 predicted proteins | sample TergutEmb28metaG_3_FD_89872 | JGI IMG/M metagenome (GOLD analysis project Ga0123355, IMG submission 89872) | Embiratermes neotenicus P1 segment gut microbial communities from Petit-Saut dam, French Guiana - Emb289 P1 | ecosystem: Host-associated > Arthropoda: Insects > Digestive system > Gut ...
ATACTAATTCTCCTTTAAAATCTATCCAAAAACTTGTAGCTGCATGCAGTAAGACTATATCGCAATAAATTGCGAAGTCTTACTAGCCATTCGCTACATAAGAGACGCTGATCTTTTTATCCTATACTTCGTCGGTGAATTACTACCGCACTGTCCCCGAATCATTCACTGGATGATTCCTACACCACGCAATCCACCCACCCAAGGGCATAAGTCCAACTAACCACTCCTACGTCATGGAGTTGGGCTTTATCCTCGGTCTAGGATAAAAATCTCTACGTTTAATTGGACAGATTTTAAAAGATAATTAGTATTAGAAGGCGAAAGATTTTTTCTAACCTCTTGCTTCCAACCTCCAAATCTCCAACTTCTAGAATGGGGAATGACTAGTCATATGGATATGTACACTAATGAAAGATACAAACGTTGGGTGAGACAAAAGATTAGAAATCGGATTGGTGCTATACTGATCGTTTTGCTTTTGTTAACAAATACAGCTTTACTATTTGTACTGGTTTTTGATAGACCAATGTGTGAATGTTTAAATGAAAATGATTACTCAGAGATAGACGATATTGAAGAATATGATGAGAATCAGGAAGAAACTTCAGATGGAAATGAGTATTATACTTCTATTCCGGGCAGGTATGCGTTTTTAACGTTTGATGATGGTCCGTCAGCGTATACACGAAGCATTTTAGATGTTTTAGCTAAGAGCAGGGCACCAGCGATATTTTTCGTGATCGGGGATAGTATCAATAATCGTTCGGATTCAAACTATTTGTTAAATCGAATACTTGAGGAAGGACATTATATTGGTTTGCATACTATGACTCACAACCATGATATTTTATATGTTGGTGAAGGTGCACCGCAGCGCTTTGTGGATGAAATGTTTGAATTAAATGATTTGATATCGGAAATGATATTAGGAGGCTTTAGCACTAACCTTTGCCGTGCGGCATTTGGGATGTCAGGCGGCACATTTACTGCTGAGCATCACACTGCTGTTGATCAGGCAGGATTATATTGTATTGATTGGAATGTTGACTCGCAAGATTGGAAACTACACACTGCATACATGATATATCAGAATGTTACGAGACAAATAGAAAGTAGCAGTTTTCCAGAGGAACTTGTCATACTATTTCATGAAAAAGCATGGACAGTGGAAGTATTGCCGAGTATTATTGATTATTTAAGATTTCATGGATACACGATTACAGCAACTATTTCTGGAGATTCACTTACTTATAGACAATACTAATACCAACTTCGAAATCATAGTGACTTTAGAGGCATATTGCTTAATATCACAGGTGATTAGCCCTCTGAGAACAGCACTATTTAGAGGTTTAAATACTAATTGACATTCAAAATGTCATTAAAATCAATTCTATTTCTCCCTAACGTCGTCAACTCTTCATTACGCATGCCCAATGCGTGCGTCATCGTTTCCTAGCTAGTGAAAAATAGCTCTTGATTTGTAATAGACATTTTGAACGTCAATTAGTATAACTAGATAAAAGAGGGGCGGTTATGATGGATGCAGATACAAGATCAAGATACAAAGTATGGGTATGGAAGAAAATTTTTCGGCGAGTTATTGTGCCGAGTGTGTTATTATTGACCTTATTAATTGGTTCAATTTTCGGGTTAAGGATGATTAATAATGACAATGAAGATGCGGACGATGTAGAAGAGGGATTATTAGATCAGCCTGCTGTTAGTATAGTGCCTACTTATCAAGATTTTGATTTTTCTATTTATAATGAGAATGAGATAGTTGAAGTAGATCCAGCTTATTTAAATTCTTATTTAGTACTTATCAATAAGGTATTTAGGTTACCAGAAAATTTTTCACCTCAAAATTTAGTAGTGCCTGAGGTTTTTTCTGCATGGGGACACGATAATACGAATCATCGTCTGAGAGAAACAGCTGCTAGGGCGCTGGAAGATATGTTTAGGGCTGCTTATGAAGACGGTGGTTTGACTCTTTGGATTACTAGTGGATATCGTACGTTTGAAGATCAGGCCGATACATATCGATACTTTGTGGACACACATGGTCTTGAGGAAGCTGAAAATATGAGTGCCCGCCCTGGACATAGTGAACACCAAACAGGACTTGTAGCAGATGTGACAGCAGCATCAGTCGGAGCATTGTTGGTAGAGGAATTTTCTAATGCACCTGAGGGTGTATGGTTGCGAGAGAATGCGCATCGATTTGGTTTTATTATAAGATATCCTGATGGAAGAATGGATTTGACAGGGTTTGGTTATGAGCCATGGCATATTAGATATGTTGGTATAGAAGCGGCAACGTATATTTTTGAAAATGATATTGTATTAGAACAGTATATTTTTCCCCATCCAAAGTGGGAACAACCGTAATTAATGTCTGGCACAGTGATAGCGATCAATGCGACTGACTACTGAGTCTGCAAAAACAGGGTTTTACAAGCCTTGTCATCATTTGACATGATAAATCATAGTATATTATGATTGACATAATGAATATAGGGCATCTCTATAAGTTATGGAGTAGACAAAAAAGATTAAGGGTGATTATCATGTCATATACCGAAGAACTCAATGTTCGAGTGATGTCGGAGTTAACGGAGATTTTACTGTACTGTCATACTTGTGAATTTCAAGTGTTGGAGCTATTAAAAGTTGCCAATTGTGTGTTCAACAAAGAAGAGTTTTTTAAAGCTATTTATGTATATACGAGTTTCAAGAGTAATTTGCAAATTTTAGAAAGTTTATTAAAGCAAGTAGACGTACCAATTACAATGTTGCAAATCATTACAGTGAAGTCAATGGTAGGGGAGCTAAAAGGAAATTTTGATGAGCTAGTAGGAACCCTTGAGGAAGCAGATCGCAGAATTGATCATGATAAAATTGATTTTGATGCTGCTGAGTTGTTAAATGATTTGTTTGGTAAAGTTGATTTTGAAGTGGTTGATTTTGATGATTTCAAAGAAGCACTAAATGCGCGATATTTTGTCATTCGCTTGATGACTAACGAAGATACAAGCTATAATCAATGCTATGGTGACTTAAATGTTCTGACTATTCAGTCGTTTAAAAATAAACGTTCTGCTTACACTTTTGCGTTAAAAAATGGAATAAGTAGGGATATGGTTTGGAGTAGGTACTAGTGCACTAAAGGTTAGAAGTAGGATGTTAGAGATTAGAGAAAAAGATTTTTTCCAACCTCAAACTTCCAATTTCTAGCTTCCAGAATGGAGGAAAATTTAATGAATGAGATGGAGAAATATGATGTAGCAATAATTGGGGCAGGGCCTGCTGGGATGACGGCAGCTGTTTATGCAGCACGAGCTGGACTCAAGGTAGGATTAATCGAAGCAGGTGCACCAGGTGGGCAGATGGTTAATACGTTTGAGATTGAGAATTATACGGGCTTTGAGAAGATAACAGGACCTGAGTTATCAATGAAAATGTTTGATCATGCGAAGGCAGCAGGTGCTCTTTATGTGTATGGCGATGTGCAGAAGGTTGTGCCACAGGATGATGGAATGCATTTAATTGATTGTGGGATGAATCAATTTAGTGCGCGCAGTGTAATCGTTGCAACTGGAACTAAGCACCGCCGATTAGAAATTCCAGGAGAAGCAGAACTTGCTGGGCGTGGAATTTCTTGGTGTGCTGTTTGTGATGGAGCTTTCTTTAAAGATGGAGAAGTTGTTGTGATCGGCGGTGGTGATGCAGCTATAGAAGAAGCGATCTACTTGGCTGGTCTTGCGAATAAAGTCTACGTTGTTCATCGTCGTGACCAGTTAAGGGCAGCGAATATTTTACAAGAACGGGCATTTGACAATGAGAAAATTGAGATTATTTGGGATTCTATTCCGACGAAATTTACTGCGACTGAGGACGGAAAGTTTAAAAATGTGACTTTAAAAAATTTAATAACGAATAAAGAGACAGAATTAGTCGCCGATGGTGCGTTTATCTATATCGGAAATGATCCAGTCACTCACATGTTAGCTGGGCTTGATATTACCAATGAATTCGGTAATGTGATAGTTGACGCTAAGATGTCGACTAAGATTCCTGGAATTTTTGCAGCGGGAGATGTTATCCAGAAAGAATTACGTCAAGTTGTTACAGCGACAAATGATGGTGCAATTGCAGCGCAGAATGTTTATAAGTATTTGGAAAATTAGTTGTAGATAGTTTTGACGCAAGATCATATTTTGCCTTGCCTAGAAACATTTGGGCTAAAAATCTGACATTCTGACTTGTATCAACACTACCTAGCGGGGGAAACTCCGCTTTTTTTCTTGGAAAAATCGTATTTACTAGTGAACTCATGACGCGTTTATGGTATAATTTATAAGTGCGTTTATTTTCATAAAAGAGTACCCTAGGTGCTCTTGAAGGGTGATATGATGTTATTTAAAAAGAAATCAAAATCAGAAAATGTAGAATCATCTTTGTCGACCACTCTTGATAAGGAGACCGTGCGCTCAGGACTTATACCACGACACATAGCACTGATCTTAGATGGTAATGGACGATGGGCCGAGCAACGTGGGAAGCCACGCGTATTTGGTCATCAAGAAGGAATGTTTAATGTAGAGCATATTGCAGGTGTTGCATCAAAAATGGGAGTTGAAGCAATGACTCTATATGCTTTTTCAACTGAGAATTGGAAACGGACAGCTGATGAAGTGGCTTTTTTGATGAAATTACCAGTTAAATTCTTTGATCGCTTTGCGCCAACTTTAATGGAACTTAATATTAAAACGGAAGTGATGGGAAATAAACTAGAGCTGCCTGAGGAATTGCAAGATGCGATCTGTCGTATCGAAGAGATGACAAGTAAAAATACCGGCATGAAGTTAATGATCGCCTTAAACTATGGTTCGCAAGATGAAATTGTTAATATGGTTAAGAAAGTTGCAAGTAAAGTAAAAGAAGGTAAATTACCAGTCAATGATATTAATCCAGAAATAGTAGATGCTCATTTACTGACAGCTGGGTTACCGCCTGTTGATTTGTTAATTAGAACCAGTGGAGAACAGCGCATTAGCAACTTTCTACTATGGCAGATTGCTTATGCTGAAATTATTTTTACTGATGTAGCTTGGCCTGATTTTAAAGAGGATAAACTTTATGAAGCAGTTGCTGAGTTTCAAAGGCGTGATCGTCGATTTGGTGGTGTGAAGTAATAACTATAGAGATACCCTTTAGCAACGAGGTGTTTTAAGTGAAGGAAAGAATCATAACAGGTATTTGCTTATTAGCCGTCGTATTACCACTTGTCTATTTCGGTGGATACTGGTTTATGGGACTGATTTTGTTTGCCACTGTGATTGCTACACATGAGATGTTAGCGATGCATGATACTTTAACAAAAGTTCCAAAGTGGATTAAAGTTTTAGCAATGGTGGCAACATTAGGAATTGTTTTTTCACCAACTTTATCAAAGGCTGGGTTCATATTAGGATCACATTCAATTTTTTTGTGGTTTATTTGTCTCGCGTTGAAGAAGATAAATGTTGAAACGGGTTCTTTTTACACGAAAGCACTTATTTATGTTGGATTTTCATTTAGAGCCTTACTAGGCATCAGAAATCATAGCTTGACCTTATTCATCTTTTTAATGGCAATTGTTATTTTAACAGATAGTATGGCTTATTTTACTGGAAGATTTTTTGGTAAACATAAGTTGGCACCGAAAATCAGCCCGAAGAAAACAGTTGAAGGGGCTATTGGCGGCTGGCTTGCTGGAGCAGTATTTGCGATTGTGTTTGGTCTTTTGGCGGGGCTATTTTCGCAGAGCTGGATTCTAATTGTATTAGCACTCTTTTTACCGATACTTTCCCAGATTGGCGATTTAGTTGCCTCAGCTTTGAAGCGTCAGTACGACATTAAGGATTTTGGCAAAATGTTCCCTGGACATGGCGGTGTAATGGATCGTGTTGACTCGCAAATGCTCGCTGCGATTCTCATTTATGTAATTATTTTGATTGGTGGTGTTTTATAATGAGTGGCATGTTGTTTCGTGTTAAGAATTTAGGACTCATAGATGAAGCAGAGATTAAATTAGATGGTATTACGGTTATTACAGGAGAAAATAATACTGGGAAAAGTACCATTGGTAGGATGTTGTATTGTGTAAATAATGTTTTTGTAGATGGTAACATTGAAGCAATGAAGGCTAAGAGGTTACAACGAGTTATAGTTTATAGTGCTTTAGAAATTGCACCTCCAATGCAAAGCATAAGAAAAATTGAGGAATTAATATCAGATTCAGGTGCTATAAAAATAATTTTAAATAAAGAGGCTTCAGTTAAAGAAGCGTTAAGTCCAATTTTATTAGAATTTTTTGGCGAGGCTAAAGATTCTCATGTTGAACTCTTAGAAAGTAAGATACTTGAAATTTCAGATATGAGTGACCAAGCTGTTTTATCAGTGTTGTTTGATATGGTAAAAGATATTAATTTTTCTGGTAAAGTTCATAACATATATAGCGAAAATCAGTTGACCGAGATTGAGTTAGAATTTATTAATCCTGATCAATATGTTGAAATAAATGTTGACCAAGATTTGATAAATGTAAGTTACGAAAATGTCGTGTTTGAGGAAGCAATATATATTGATAGTCCTCATATTATGCGCGATAAAGATAGAGAATCAATTGGGTCTGACTTCTTTTTAAATATGGGTAATCGTTTAAGATTATTACAATTACTTGTGGATGATTCAAAAGTAGACTTTTTGCTAAAACAAGAGATTAGCTTAGAAATAAAAAAAATTTTCGATAAAATCTCAGAGGTTGCACCTGGAAATCTAGTTAAAAAGGATGATTTTTCAAATAGATTAGAATATGAAGAGTTCGGACATAGGTTTGATTTGATCAATGTTTCTAGTGGGATCAAAACGTTTGCCATTTTGAAAAAGCTGCTTCTCAATGCTAAGTTAAAGCGTAATGGTATGCTTATTCTAGATGAGCCTGAGATTCATTTGCATCCTGAGTGGCAATTGACCTTTGCGGAAATTTTAGTGTTACTTAAAAAGCAGTTTAATTTGAAAATTATAATTAATACACACAGCTTCTATTTTTTAGCGGCTATTGAAGACTATTCAAAAATACATGAAATTGACCAGAGTTGTAACTATTACTTGGTAGAAAGAAAAGAAAATCACTCCTCAGTTAGTGATCATACAAATACGCTGAATGAAATATATTTACGTTTTTCTGAACCGATGGATGAATTAGAAAATCAGGTGAGGTGATCAAAGTGAAAGAATTACCACTCTCATATGATTCATGCATTGAAACTTTAAAGGAAACGTCATGGGATGACGATAACGACATCTATGTTTCTTCTTCAGATTTAGAAGTCTATAATTTTGATAAAGTAAAGAAAAAGTATTATGAGGATTCGAATTTGGATAAAGGGGTAATGATTGCATCTTGCGATGCATTGTATATTCACAATGAGACTGAGATATATTTAATTGAGTTTAGAAATGCGGCGTTATCAATATTAGCTGAAGGTACGAAGAAGCGTGAGATCAAGGATAAAAATATCGATTCCCTATTTATTTATCAAGATATCGTATGCTGTGGGATTTCACAAACAAGAGAAAATGTCCATTTCATATTGGTATATGATGACGCTAAAACAGAAATAAGAAATAAGCAAAGAGTACGGAGTGGACAAAAAATTAAGGAGTTAGACCTGAGCAAATATGAAGGTATTTGCTACAAGCGTTGCCTTAAAGTTCAAATAAATTTCGACAAGACTGCAGTGACCAATGGGAAGCTGGTAGGTCAGCAACGATTTGAGGGGATGTAAGATGAAACAAATTATTTTATTAGGTGCAACAGGGTCAATTGGAACGCAGACCCTTGACATCATTAGAAATCATTCAGATAAGTTCAAGCTAGTTGCATTTTCTTTTGGTAAAAATGTTGAATTAGCGACAGAAATTATTCGAGAATTTAAACCTGAATTTGTATCAACTGGCGAGAAAGAGGATGCTTCAAAATTACAGGAAATTTTTTCAGATGTGACGTTTTCTTTTGGCGATGAGGGGTTGATTAGTGTAGCAACTCATGCTACTACTAGTGACGCAGCAGATTTAGTTATTAATGCTTTAATGGGTGGTGTTGGATTACGCCCAACGTTAGCTGCGATAGAAGCAGGGCGTGACGTAGCGCTTGCAAATAAGGAGACCCTTGTTATGGCTGGGAGAATTGTAACAGCTAAAGCTCGCGAGCATGGGGTTAAGCTGATGCCAGTAGATAGTGAACATTCTGCTTTATGGCAGTGTTTGAATGGTGAGGATGCTCGTAAGATTAACAGAATGATCATTACTGCAAGTGGTGGATCATTTAGGGATTTAACCCGTGAGGGGTTAAAGAATGTCACAAAGGAGCAAGCTTTGAATCACCCTAACTGGTCGATGGGGGCGAAAATAACCATTGATTCGGCGACCATGATGAATAAAGGGCTTGAGGTGATTGAGGCGCATTATTTATTTAATTTATCATATGATAATATTGAGACAATTTTGCATCCACAAAGTATTGTACATGGGATAGTTGAATTTGTGGATACGAGTATGATTGCCCATCTTGGAACGGCTGATATGAAAATTCCCATTGCTTATGCGATGAATTACCCAGAGCGTGCAGCAATTGGGAATACGCTGCAGCTTGATTTGGCAAAGCTAGGGAGTCTTGATTTTATAGAGATGGATTTTGAACGTTATCCATGTTTGGAGATGGCTTATGAGGCAGGTAAAAAAGGTGATACGTATCCGATGGTGCTAAATGCTGCTAATGAGGAAGCTGTTGCTTTGTTTTTAGCGGGTAAAATTTCTTTTCTAGAAATTGAAGATATTGTGAGAGTTGCACTTGATGCACATGTTGGTGTTAAGGACGCAACAATAAATGAGATTTTAGAAATTAATGACGCGGTACGAGCCGAAATTCGCGCTCATTATAATTAAGGGTGATTTGTGATGCAAGCTTTACTTGGGATTTTGGGATTTATTTTTATATTTGGATTAGCGGTTTTAGCTCATGAACTCGGGCATTTTTTGACAGCACGTAAGTTTGGCGTATTGTGCCATGATTTTGCAATTGGAATGGGACCAATTATTTGGAAAAAGAGAAAGGGCGAAACTTTGTATACAATTCGTGCTATACCAATTGGTGGATATGTACTGATGGGTATGAATGAAGGTGAACGTGACATTATTAAAGAAGGGACTGAGATTGGCTTAACACTGAGTCCTGATGGTCATGTGGTGAAAATCCATGATAAACCAGAAAATGGGCAAATTGCAGGGACACTAGCATCAAATACAATTGATGTAAGTGCTGATTTGCAGATTGCAGTCCTTGTCTCCGGCGAGCGCAAAGTCTATCCAGTAGATCCTGAAGCATGGTACATTGATTCTAAGGCAGATCGCGAAACACAGATTGTTCCAACAAATAGAAGATTAGAAGAAAAGCCTAAACGACAACGTTTTATTATTATGGTTGCTGGTGCGGTAATGAATTTTATTTTGGCGTATATTTTGGTTTTAATTGTTGGGATAGCCTCAGGTGAGGTTGTTGGAGACACAAATGAACTAGTAATGGTTAATCAAGGCGCACCTGCGTACGAAGCGGGGTTAGAAATAGGGGATCTGCTCCTTGAAATTGATGGTGTTCCAATCACTGATGGAGCATCAGTGCGTGCTGGAATTCAGGAATCAGGTAGCGACCCAACAGTGTTTCTATTCGAACGTGATGGTGTGAGGCATGAAGCTATTGTTACACCAATTGAGCAACGTGGAACTTATGTCGTTGGTATCGTACTTGATCCAATTGTAGAACACTCATTAATGGGGGTGTTTCGGTCTGCAAATGCTAGATGGTTAGACGGGGCGATGATGATTGTCACATCATTGCAAATGCTTGGAACTGGAGAAGCCGGTGTCGGAGATTTAGCAGGTGTGGTTGGAATTGTTCATATGACAGGTGAGGTTGCAGTGTTAGGATTTGTGCCGTTGCTAATATTTGCAAGTATTATAAATATCAATCTAGGGATTTTTAATCTATTACCATTCCCAGCGCTTGATGGTGGACATATTACATTTATTGCTATTGAAGCCATTATTGGGAAGCCGGTCAATGCGAAAATCCAATATGTGGTGAGCCTTGTAGGGTTTATGCTCCTTATGGGGTTGATGGTGTTTACATTCTATAGTGATATTAGGCGGATTTTTTTCCCATAAAGGGCTTGAAAGAGCTCTTTTTTTGATAGGTAAAATATACTGGCGAGCGCCACGACTCGGCTGTCAAGATGTTTTATTTGGATAGACAAATATTTTAAGTGCTTCTGTAGCAATAGTTAATTATGACGAGAAGCTATTTAATATTTCTTTAGAAGTTGAAATAGCTAAATTAAGCTTTAATGATTTTGAGTCTATAAAAAATGTTTGACATCTTGTACTTGAATGTGGTAAATTTTATATAACATGATCAATGTGATGACAAAGGCAGCTTAATAGAATTACCTTTTAAGTGATGCAGGAGTTGCACTAGATGTATGGGAGTATCTAGCTAAATCTAGGTTATTGAAGCAAACAGCACAAACGCTAGAAAAGAGGGAGGCGGACATATGACATTATTCTGGATTTTACTTATGATTTTCATCTCACTGAATGTTTTAATTGTTTATGGTTCATTAATTGTTGCTATTCGACAAGAGGAAAACGAACAACTTCTCAGAGAAGGGAAGAAGCATGAAGAAAACTTCGAAGAAATAGTGAATATAGGAGTTGAATATATGGTGCAGGAGATGAGGTAGATAAGTTTTAATTACCTATGGGCATCTCTATATGCAAGCCACATCCTGAAGAATTTATTTGTTTTAATAATCAAAGAGCTATAATAAAATGTTAATGCTTGCTTATACTAATTGACATTCAAAATGTCATTAAAATCAATTCTATTTCTCCCTAGCGTCGTCAACTCTTCCTTACGCATGCCCAATGCGCGCGTCATCGTTTCCTAGCTAGTGAAAAATAGCTCTTGATTTGTAATAGACATTTTGAACGTCAATTAGTATTAATCAAGGCTTGGGGCAGCGAAATGATTTGTATGATGCAGATCATCTCGCTATTTTTTCATTTAGGCAGTGTCGCCACTGAAAACAATAATTTTTCAAACGGATTTGTGATATTCCTAGCTGTTTGAAAGATTTTCACCTGTCTTTCACTTGATTTTCACCGCGAAATTTGGTTTAATTATAACAGCTGAAATAATAAGTTACCTTTAGGAGTGTGTTTTATGAGTCGCCATCAAGAACATCAATATTTAGACCTAATCAAACATATTTTAGAGAATGGAGAATCCAAAAAGGATCGGACTGGCACCGGAACAAAAAGTGTATTCGGTTATCAAATGAGATTTAATTTAACCAAAGAATTTCCATTATTAACAACGAAGAAAGTTCACTGGAAGTCTGTTGTGCATGAATTACTATGGTTTATCGCTGGTGATACGAATGTAGCGTATTTACAAGATAATGGCGTTCGCATTTGGAATGAATGGGCTGATGAGGATGGTAATCTTGGTCCAGTATACGGTCATCAGTGGCGGAGCTGGAAAACCGCCAGTGGTCAGGTGATTGACCAGATTGCAGATGTTGTTGCTGGAATAAAAAAAAATCCGGATTCAAGACGTTTGCTTGTTAATGCCTGGAATGTTGGTGAAATAGATAAGATGGCATTGCCTCCGTGTCATATGTTCTTCCAATTTTATGTAAGTAATGGGAAATTATCTTGTCAGTTGTACCAGCGCTCAGCGGACGTGTTTTTAGGTGTTCCGTTTAACATTGCCTCATATGCGTTGCTTACGTTGATGATGGCACATGTTACAGGGCTAAAGCCAGGAGAATTTATTCATACATTCGGGGATGCACATATATATGATGATCATAAATCGCAAGTTGCCATACAGACATCCCGCGTTCCTAAGCCATTTCCGAAGGTTAAAATTGATCATAATGTTACGTCTATCTTCGATTTTAAATTTGAAGATTTCGACCTAATTGACTACGATCCGCATCCGTTAATCAAAGGAAAAGTTAGCGTTTAGCTCCCCTTTACAAAGGGACTGTACACAAATAGCTTATCCACTTGCTAGGTAAAACTCCTCAACTCTTCGTCGCAGCAAGCCTTATTTGCCCCAGCAAACCGCGTTTGCTGCTCCTTGATTTGAGAAATTTTCTCGTCGCAATTGAACAAGCTATTTGTGTACAGTCCCTTATTCTTAATAAATAGTTTATAATAGGTTAGTATAATAATAGTTTGAACAATCGAACTATTCATAGAAATTAGAGCTTTAGAGCACTGACATCAGGGGGGTGAGATAATGATTTCAATAATTGTAGCATTCGACGAAAACAGACTTATCGGTGCTAACAATAAATTACCATGGCATTTCAAAGAAGATCTACAATATTTTAAAGAAACAACAGTAGGACACGATATTTTTATGGGTCGTTTAACCTTTGAGTCTATCCTATCATATCAAAACAAACCTTTGCCAAAGAGGCACCATTACGTAGCTACAAATGCTGCTGAGTATGATTTTAATGCTGTTACAACCGTCAACCATATAGAGTCATTCATTAAAGAGTATCCTAAAGACAAAGAACTCTTTATCATCGGTGGAGCAAAAATCTATGAACAATTATTACCTCTTGCCGATCGGCTATATATAACCCATGTAAAGCATACTTATGAAGGTGATACTTGGTTTCCAAATGTGGATTTTGCTGAGTGGAATATTTTAAAGAAACGCGAAACAGATGATCTATGTTTTGCAGTGTATGAAAGGAAGACAAGATGATGTTACGGATACTTTTAGGGATTATTTTAATTATAGGAATTATTTTTACGGCGTTAGCAATAACTGTCATCTTATTGAACCTATGGTTTATCCAGCTTAAAAAAGATAAATATACAGATGCTGACCGCTGGAAGTTTGTTAGTTGGCTAGCAAGTTGGGCAGTGCCGTTGCTCACTTTTTCTCGCACTGAAATGGATGGCCTAGAAAAATTAGATCGAGAAAACCTTGAGATGGGAGTCATCTATGCGAATCACCATAGTATTTTCGACATTTTTGCGTTGCTTAAAACAATAAAGCGACAACATGCATATATTGCAAAAATTGAAATAGGTAATATATTTTTACTTAGTCGGGGGATGCGTCTGGTTAGATGTGGTTTTCTAGATCGCAACAATCCGCGTGCAGCTGTTAAAACAATAACAGAGGCTGTTAAAACAGTTAAAGACAACATCCTAATGGTTATTTTTCCAGAAGGAACACGGAAGGTCAAAGCGCCGCTCGGGAGTTTTAAAGCTGGGAGTTTTAAGGTTGCAACGAAAGCTAAAGCAGCGATTGTTCCGATGACTATTTATAATACCCAGATGGTTGGAAAAAGATGGCCACTACCGACTACAATTAAAATTAAAGTACATGATCCAATTCCCCATGAAACATATAAAGATATGGACACCTTAAAAATTGCGGCAATGGTTGAGAAGATTGTTAAACAAGATTTATTACAACTAGATCTCAGAGATGAGAGGTCATACTAGACGTTGGAAGTAAGAGGTTAGATTAGTTAAAAGAATCTAAATTTTCCAACCTCCAACTTCCAACCTCTAGAACGGAGTGATACGGATGTTAAATATATTACTAGTCGAAGATGATAAAAATATCAACAAATTAATGCAGGCAGTACTTGAACAAGCAAACTACAATCCAATCCCAGCTTACTCTAGTGAGGAGGCTTTAGATGTATTGGACAAATTAACAATTGATTTAATTGTCCTAGATATAATGCTACCTGGTATGGATGGATTTGAGTTTACCAAGATGCTCCGTGATCACAAGATGGAGATACCAATCCTAATGGTTACTGCACTTGGTGAAATGGCGGATATGACACAAGGATTTACGCAGGGTGCCGACGATTATATGACGAAGCCTATTAATGAAGAAGAGTTTATTTTGCGCATTAATGCGCTTTTAAGAAGATCTAAAATTGCAACAGATCACTTGATTGAAGTTGGAGCGACGACTTTAAACTATGATGAGTTTTCTGTCTCATGGGCTGGCGAGAAGATCACCTTACCAAAAAAAGAATTTTTATTACTATTTAAGTTCATTTCTTACCCGAATAAGATTTTCACACGTCGGCAGCTTATTGATGATATTTGGAGCTTAGAAAGTGATACTGATGAAAGATCAGTAGATGTTCACGTTAATCGCATACGAGAGCGCATAAAAGGGAATACTGATTTTGAGCTATTAACTGTGCGAGGCCTAGGGTATAAGGTGGTTATTAATTCATGATTCGCTTGAGTCGCTTTCGCATTCGAACCCTTAGGGTTAGATTAATCATTTCTATTTTTGTTATAATAACTACCGTTTATGCATTAATTGCCATGGTAGTGCTGCTTGGTCATCATGGTGATTTATTTGAAATAGAAGACATATACCAAGTAGGACATTTTAGCATGTTGCTCATGATTGCCGTTTTCTTTATTATTAGTGTTGGGATTGGAGTACTGGTATTTTATCGATTTAACCAGCTGTTCTTAAAGCCGATAAATAATCTATCAACAGCGCTTAAGCAAGTTGAAAAAGGTAACTACGGAGTAGAAGTGAAGGCAGATGTTCAAGTTCGAGAATTGCGGCGTTTGATGAAGGGGTTCAACCGCATGACGAAGGAGATTTCTAGTGTGGAGCTGTTGAAGAAGGATTTTATCAGTTATTTTTCGCATGAATTTAAGACACCAATTACTTCGATCAGGGGATTTTCAAGACAAATCAAAGAACATGATCTTGAACCTGACAAACAAAAGGAGTATATCGACATCATTTACCGAGAATCCGATCGATTAATAAAGATGTCTAGTAATGTGCTTACCCTTACGAAATTGGAGCACCAAGCAACTCTTACAGATGAGAAGATTTTTTCGTTGGATGAGCAATTGCGAAGAACGCTGTTGCTACTTGAAGAAGATTGGGCGAAAAAGGAGCTTGTGCTTGAACTAGATTTTGAAGAACTTGAGCTCAATAGTAATGAAGAAATGATTAAGCAAATTTGGGTGAATGTCTTAAGCAATGCCATCAATTACAGCAATCAGGGTGATAAGCTTAAAATTAGCTGTAAAAAAGATGGTAAATTAGCTAAAGTACGGATTCAAGATTATGGTGCAGGGATGTCTGATCGGGTACGCGAGCGGATATTTGAGAAATTTTACCAAGGCGATGCTTCCCATGGTGCAAGTGGAAATGGACTTGGGATGCCGATTGTAAAGCGGATAATTGATTTGTGTGGAGGGAAGATTGTTATTAAGAGTCAAATTAAGAAAGGGACTGTGGTGGTTATATACATTCCGAGAGTACTAGAGGTTGGAATTAAAGATTAGAAGATTTAAGGGCTTGGTAAAGGATAAGAAAAGCTGAGCACTGAGTTTTAACTGGGAGTGAATAAAAGTGTTTAAAAAGAGTTTAATGTTATTAACGATGGTTGGATTTGTGTTGGTGTTGGTTAGTTGTGAAGGTGAAATTAATGAATTGAGTGGACCAGTTGGAGTTGCTTTTGAACTTCCTAATCCAGATTTACCAGCGGTTTTAATTCATATCGAAGGTCATGGCGAAATTATTGCCGAGCTATATCCGGATTATGCACCAATTACAGTTCAGAATTTTATTGATTTGGTAGAAGATGGCTTTTATGACGGGCTAACTTTCCACCGCATTATAGATGGATTTATGATGCAGGGAGGTTGTCCGTATGGAACAGGTTTTGGTGGGTCTGGAACAGAAATTACAGGTGAATTTTCTAGTAATGGAATCTCAAACCCGCTTTTACACACACGTGGAGTGTTATCAATGGCACGTAGTGCACCTAATGATAGTGCAAGTTCACAATTTTTTATTATACATGGGACTTCTCCGCATTTAGATGGTGATTATGCAGCATTTGGGCAAGTTGTACACGGAATAAATGTTGTAGATGCAGTTGTTGCAAGCGTAGAACCAATTGATAATAATGGAACAATTGATGAGGAAGATCATCCTGTTATTAGAGAAATTCGCATTATTAATTAATGAATAAATCACAACAAAAAAGAGTCGGTTAGGCGTGATAGCTGACTCTTTTTTGTATTTCGATATCTTGGAAAACAATTTTGTTAACAACAACATCTAATTCTTGGCTTTTTTCAATCGTGCATGGATGATTAAGACCGAGAGTAGTTGCATAATGATGTAACTGTGTTAACAACGTATCTTTTTGTATTAAGAGCTCTAGCATGATAATGCACTCCATTCTAGTAGTCTCCCCAGCAACAAAGTTGCTTCCCCTTAAGAAAAGTATACACTATAATGTGTCAAAAATAAAGTAAAACCGTGTTTCAAAAAACGACATAAGATGGTGTAACAAACTGCTTAGTTTTAGATATCGTCGAGTATGACAACACTTGTGAGATTAGAAAAAAACAGAACTTTGTCGATAAGTTTTTTAAGAGAAAAATTTATGTAATAATCCATGTTGATTATAAATTAAAGAACGAGGCATTCTAATTGTCTAAAAGTAGTAGCGAAAAAATTGCTAGCGACAAGTTTGATTTTTTTGTAACATTTATGAATAAATTGCATAGCCATCTCATAATATTGACTATCAACGATAATTGGGGTGGAAGAATTATGAAAAAAAGGATTATAAGTGCAGTTGCACTATTAGTAGTTGTAGCTGCTGCTGCAATATTTGGTTTAAGTGGTTGTAGGGATATGTCTGAGGCTGATGTCGTTGGACGTTTATCTAGTAACTTAGATGAATCTACATCGTATTTAGCATCAGGAACTATGGAAGTTGAGAGTGAAGGTGAAGTCCATACTTATTTTGTTGAAATAGGATTTGCACAACCACATTATTATAGAGTTACAATGAGAAATGAGGCAACTGGAAATGAACAAGTCATTTTAAAAAATGATGAAGGTGTATTCGTATTGACGCCAGCGCTTAATAAACAATTCAAATTCCAAAGTGAGTGGCCATTAACAAGTTCTCAAGTGTATTTATATCAGTCATTGTTAACTGATATCTTAAATGCTGAGGAGACGGTATTCGAACTTTGTGAAGATACTGAGGCTTATGTATTTACAATTGGTGCTGAGTATCAGGCAAATGGCGAATTAGTAGAGCAGGTGATGCGATTTGAGCGGAAGAACTTAACGCCAACTCTGATTGAAGTTCGTGATGCTGAAGGTGTCGCACGTTTAACAATGCAGTTCAATTCATTTGAGTGGAATAATGAAATGAGTGAGAACTTCTTTGTCGCAGAGCAAATTATGGAGCACGCACAAGAAGTAATGGGCGAAGGTGCTATCGCAAGCGTTGCAAATGTAGAAGCTGAATTGCTGTATCCAACATACATTCCAGACGGCTCTGATATGGTTGATAAAACGACAATTGCGATAGATCATGGAGAGCGTGTCATTATGACATTTGCTGGTGATCATGAGTTGACAAGTATTCAAGAATCAGCAAGAATAC
>Ga0123355_10006234_pt1 | contig 17621 bp, 15 predicted proteins | sample TergutEmb28metaG_3_FD_89872 | JGI IMG/M metagenome (GOLD analysis project Ga0123355, IMG submission 89872) | Embiratermes neotenicus P1 segment gut microbial communities from Petit-Saut dam, French Guiana - Emb289 P1 | ecosystem: Host-associated > Arthropoda: Insects > Digestive system > Gut ...
AGCCAAGGCCAGATGTTGAAGAGAACGATAATCAACTGGTTGAGATGGATAAAAAAGGCACTCCTTTAGTGCACACAGTGAACCTATCGACCCATTTCGGCAGATCTAAAGGTCTATTTAGCCGAATTGGCGGAAAACATTCTGAGGTAGTAAAGGCCGTAAATGATATTACAATAGACGTGCGTCGTGGGGAGACGCTTGTTCTCGTAGGTGAAAGCGGTTCAGGAAAAACAACCCTGGGGCGTACAATCCTGCGATTGGAGAAACCTACTGGCGGCGAACTTGTTGTAGAAGGAAAAGACATCACCATAGTAAAGCAATCAAAGATCCGTTCTCTTCGAGCCAGAATGCAGATGATTTTTCAAGACCCAGTATCAAGCTTGAGCCCTCGGAAAACAGTGTCGGCACTGCTACTAGAGCCTTTTGAAATCCATGGCGTTAATGTTAATGGACCAGACAAAGTCATTGAGATGTTAAAAACAGTAGGCTTATCATCTGAGCAGGCAAATAAGTACCCTCACCAACTTTCAGGGGGCCAGGCACGGCGTGTAGGTATTGCAAGGGCGTTGGCCCTACATCCAGATTTGCTTATTGCTGATGAACCTACAGCCGGATTAGATGTCTCTGTAGCGGCAGATGTGTTGAATTTATTAAAAGACCTACGCGAAAAGTTTAAGCTTACCTATATAATTATTACACACAACCTCAATATAACTAGTTTTATCGCTGATCGGGCGGCAGTTATGTATTTGGGGAGGATAGTCGAATTTGGAAATGACGCTGAATTGTTTGGCAACCCGAAACATCCATACACTGAGGCCTTAATGTCTGCTGTGGCTAGGCCAGATCCTCAAAATCGCAGGGAGCGCATTATATTGGAAGGCGAGATACCGAGTCCTGGGAACCCACCTTCAGGGTGCCATTTCCATCCACGTTGTAGATATAGTCTGGAACGCTGCACATTTGAATCACCTGAATTGAATTATTTACCAGGGAGCACGACCCACATGGTCGCTTGCCATTATCCGTTGAATATGTAGTAAAAAGGCTATCGCACCAGAAAAATCCGGCGCAATAGCCCTTTTGATCCCTTTCAAACTATTCAGGAACCTATAATGAGAATATTGATATTGTATATAATGTATTAGCTAAATTTATTTAGTTGCTCGTAATAATTAATGGCCAAAGAGGGATGAGTAATTATGTCAACAAGTACAGGTGCAAATGCCATTATCAACATTTGTGTAGACAGTGATGTAAAAAACAAGGCCCAAGATTTGTTTGCTACTTTAGGTACGGACATGACTACAGCTGTAAATATCTTTTTAAGGCAAGCGATCAGAAAGAATAGTATACCGTTTGATTTAGTAACGGAAAAGCCGCAACGAAAAAATCGTCAATTCGGCAGAATGAAAGGGAAAATGTGGATGGCAGATGATTGGGACGTGCCTTTGGACGATATAGTCAGGAACACTTCACATCCGAATCTCTCGAACTGAATTATTTGCTTGAGGCACGACCCCATAGGGACATTTGCCATTATCCATTGAACATGTAGTAAAAGGGTTGTCGCGCCGGGTTTTTCCGGTTTTGCGACAGCCCCTCTATATTTTTTTGGGTTTACTCTCCAAATCGCTCAGTGTTATAGCACATTCATTGTCAATATAATCTTTTGTGTCATTTGCATAACTGATAAACTTGTCCGCAAAATCCTTTGTGAAAACATCTGTGCCACTGTAAGGATATCGAGATTCGTTATTATATTTTCGACAAGCTTTCATTTGACTTAGTAAGTCTTTCTTCGATCTGTATTTACTGTTTATCTCTTTGTACAAGTTAATAACGTCATGTGTAAATTCATATTCTTGTGCTGATGGAACACGATGCATCACAGATTTTAAGTAGAATTCTATCGATAAACACGATGCATATACAGAGTCAGCATAAAATCCCGCATCCCTTGTTAATTTCGCAACACTTAACTTATCGGTTGCTAGCTGATAATAATCCACTTAAATCAATCCCTTCACGCTCAACAGCTTTTTGTAACATTCCAGAAGTGTTTTTATATTTATCATATATATGCTTTGATTTTAGGAGAATGTCATTTTTTACGTATCCCTCATTTAATACTGGCACATTGTCAAATGTAATTTCATATTCCAGCTCTTCAGGTATATCGTCTATAGTAATGACGAATAAATCGACATCACTATTTTCGCTTGCCATACCTTTCGCACAGCTTCCAAAGAGAATCACTTTGTATATGCAAGTAAAACTGTCTATGTTTCTTAAGTATTGGGTTATAAATTTTTTGTGTTTACTTGGCAGGTTTAGTACATCTAAAGTATTAATTCGATGAATATTATCACCTCCTCACCAGTGTGTTTTGTTGAGTATATAATGGCTTTGAAGCTTCCATAACGATCACCTCGGAATTGAGTATATACAAATGTATCTACTTTTTCAAGAGGACTCTAAATCCGATGCAAATATGGCATCGAATATATGACCAATTCACAAATTGTAGACAAAGTTTCTTTTATATGGTAGGATGGTATAATTTCAAAAAATATGGAAGATAATAGTAATTCACGAGTTCATAAAGCTAATGAAATTCGCTGGCATAGGAGGGTTTTCTTCATGGATGAAAGGGGCAAGGTTGCCGAGCTTAGGCGGGAAATCAATAAAGTCATTATCGGGCAGGAATATATGTTGGACAGAATACTCATAGGTTTGTTTACCGGGGGGCATATATTACTGGAAGGTGTTCCAGGGCTGGCAAAATCACTGACCGCGAGCACTGTAGCAAAGGCAGTCGGCGTAGACTTCAAAAGAATACAGTTTACCCCGGATTTGCTGCCAGCAGATATCCTGGGGACAGAAATCTATCACCAGAAAACAGGAGAGTTCATTGTAAAAAAAGGGCCTGTTTTCAGCAACTTTATACTTGCTGACGAAGTTAATCGCGCCCCTGCCAAAGTTCAGTCTGCACTGCTTGAAGCCATGCAGGAAGAACAGGTAACGATCGGGGAATTGACATATTCGCTGGAAAAACCTTTTTTTGTTATCGCAACCCAAAACCCGCTGGAACAGCAAGGTACTTACCCGCTGCCTGAAGCACAGCAAGATAGGTTTATGCTAAAACTAAAAGTTCAGTATCCCAATAAAGATGAAGAAAGAGAGATAATAAAGCGTTTTACAACGGAGTCTTTGTCTGAGCCTGATGTAACAACAATCTTTTCGCGGGAAGATGTTCTTAAAATCCGTGAATTCGTTGATAATATATACTTAGATGAAAAAATAACAGAATATGTGCTGGATATTATTTTCAAAACTAGGGAGCAGTCACCCTATATAGCCTGTGGGGCATCGCCCCGCGCCTCCATAAGCCTTATAAAGGCAGCAAAATGCAGAGCATTTCTTGAAGATCGGGATTATGTCTCCCCGGATGATATTAAGGCTATGGTATATGATGTATTGCGTCATCGTGTCTTATTGTCATACGAAGCTGAAGCCGAGGATATTACCGCTGAAAAACTTATCGAGGATATTCTTGACACTGTAAATCTGCCTTAGGCGATAGAATCGGCAAGGGTGACCACCCCGTCGCTTCGCGCCACCCCTCCATAGAGGGGAATTTCTCAGCAACTGAAGCTGAAAAGGCGTCAGGTTTAAAATTCTCCTCCAATGGAGGTACCCGAACCCAATCCCACCGTAGGTGGGTAAAACGGCAAGGGCGGGGTGGTCAACCCCTGCCGATTCATTAGAGAGCATAGTTCTTATCTTATTGATAGTGGGCAAGCCTCGCCCTTTTACCATCACATAACAAGACGGGGACGTGAGTTATGAATTCCAGCGAATTAGCAAAAAAAGTCCGGCGGATAGAAATTAAATCCAATAAACTTGTGGATGAAATATTTTCGGGAGAATACCGTTCCGGATTCCGAGGTAAAGGTATAGAGTTCGAAAATATCCGACATTACGTGGCTGGGGACGATGTACGCAGTATCGACTGGAATGTTACTGCCAGATACAACAAAGCCTTCGTCAAGCAGTACTGTGAAGAACGGGAAATGAACTTATTTCTACTAATCGATATGTCCCGATCCAACAGTTTTGGCAAAAAAAAGGAATTCATTGCGGAAATCAGTGCTACACTCGCACTTTCTGCCAATCGCAATAATGATCGTGTAGGCGTTATCTTTTTCACAGGAAAAGTAGAAAAATTCATTCCTTCGAAGAGTGGTAAAAAGCATGTATTAGCCATTATCGAGAATATTTTGAACTACGAGCCTCAGCAAGCAGACACTAGTATCGCAAATGTCCTGCACTATTTCAATCGAGTGGAAAAAAAGCGTAGCGTAGTGTTCTTAATCTCCGATTTTTTGGATGCAGGTTATGAAAGAGAAATAAAAGCATCATCCAATCGGCATGATCTGGTACGAATCCGTGTGCTCGATAAGGCAGAGGAACACATCCCAGCAGGTGCCATATTCACATTTGAAGATTTGGAAACCGGAGAAACCTTAATTCTAGACAATACGAAGCAAGATTTTATAATGAGCCACCCCAATAGCCAATCCCAAAGAAACTTAATTACTATCTACACGGATGAAGATTACGTCCGGCCCTTAAAGAAATTCTTTAGAAAACGAGGAAGATCGTAAAGGAGCGGGCACGCGCCTCCTCCCCATAATCGAAGGGTAACGGTGAGATAAAAGTGATGACTAAAAAAAAGTTCATATATACATTTCTACTGCTCGCCCTATCATGGATGGGCTCGCTTGTAGAAGTTTCTGCTGAATCTAGGAATATATATATAGGCGATATCATAACATTGGAAATTTGCACCTCGGAGTATTCCTCGATAGATCTAAAAGAGTTTTTTCAGGATTTTGAAATTTTGGATGTTAAATCTGAATATGACGAATACGTGCTGTCAATGAGGACTTTCGAGGTTGGGGAGCATAAAGTGTTGCTTGGTAACAGTGAAATAGTAATTTACGTAAGTTCAACCCTGGATGACATTCAAAGGGATGGTATTTTCGAAGGTGAAACCAGAACATACGAACCGGGCTTTTTCTTTCAATGGGGTATCCTTTTTTTCGTATCTGTAGGGATTTTTGCTGTATCCGGATGTTTTCTCCTACTCAAGTTAGTTGGAGTGAGAAAAAAAGCTGTACCAAGCTCTCACATGTTATTTCTTCAGCGTTCTGCCGCCCTTTCACCTGATGACGACAACTACTTTGTGGATTTGACCTTTTTCTTTAAGAACTATCTTGAAAGCCGCTTCCTATGCAGAATTAAGATTATTGGCAAAACATCCACCGAAATCGCTTCTGAACTTAAGGAGCTTAGCATCCCAGATGCCATACTCCCAGAGATTTGTGAATGGCTAACTGAATGCGACAGGTTGAAATTTACAGGTGTTGAAGTTTCAAGTGAGATGAGACAAGAGCATTACGATCGGTTGATTAACATAATAGAAAAACTGAATGTCCAAAACGAGGAAGCTGCATGATACGTTTTGCACATTGGTGGTTTTTACTATTGATACCAATTGTCATGTATCTATTCTGGGCTTTAAAAAAGAAGCGGGCGTTGAAATTCTCTAGTGTCAACTTATTACGGCACTCCGGGAAATCAAAATCCATAAAACACAAAATTGGAAAAGCATTGGTATTGAGCGGCCTCATTCTGGCTATTATAGCACTTGCAAGACCACAGACTACACTAAAAGCAGATTTTATCCGGCAACAGGGAATTGACATAGCCTTAGTTCTAGATGTGTCAGGTTCCATGCAATCGGTCGATTTCGAACCTAACCGAATGGAAGCTGCCAGAAAAACAATAGATGATTTTATTTCACAAAGAGTTAATGACAGGATATCTTTAATAGTATTCGCAGGAACGGCACATACCCGGATCCCTTTAACACTAGACAGCAATATTGTTAGGGAATCGCTTGCAGGGGTCACGACCGAATCGGTAGGTACGGACGGCACAGCTATTGGTATGGCTATCTCTGTTGGAATCAATCGTTTAAAGAAAAGCGAGGCATCATCACAGGTAATTATTTTGTTGACGGACGGCGACAACAATACCGGGGAAATTGACCCGATTACAGCCAGTAATCTTGCACAGGAATTGGGGATCCGAATCTATACCATAGGGGTCGGCACTGATACAATGATTTTCCCTGTGCAGATTTTTGGACAGACTCAATTCCAACATTATCCTGGAGGTTTTGACGAAGGATTGTTGATGCAAATAGCAGAAGCCACTGGCGGCCAATATTTCCGAGCAGAGGATCCTACAACCCTGTCACAGGTTTTTGAGACCATTAATCAGCTTGAGCGAACAGAGTTTCAAGAAAACAATTTAAGGGTATATAACGAACTTGCATATCATTTCATAAAGGTGTCACTTGGATTTCTCATAATTGGAATAGTTCTGGATAAATACTATTTCGTACAAATCCCATAAGGGTGTCAAGGCGAGGGATTTATTTGCTTACAAATCTGGAATTTAAATATCCATACAATATGCCTTACTTCATTCTGGCCATAGTCGCCGTTGTGTTTTTTTTCCTTGCTTACAAAAAAAAGGCGAAAATCATGGCAGCACTTCACTTAAATGGGCGAATCCGATTTGTAGCACTGCGTTTGCTGCTTTTTTTCATTGCATTTTCTTTGATAATCTTTTCTCTTTTGGGCCCTCAAGTTTTTGCTGGCTACACAGAAGTCAGAAGATATGGGCTAAGTATTTATGTTCTTATAGATACATCCAAAAGTATGCTGGTCACTGATATACCGCCTGATAGGCTTTCAGCTGCGAAAAGAATTGTAGTAAACCTCCTAGATAATCTAGACGGTGATAGAATAGGCTTCATACCGTTCGCATCAGATGCCTATATACAGATGCCTTTAACTGATGACTATGAGCTTGCACGTATGTTTCTTGATGTGATGGATACCTATATGATCAGCGGTGGCGGGAGTAATATAGCTGCAGCAATACAACTAGCCAATAATTCATTTGACCGAACATCCAGCTCCGACAGGGTAATAATAATCCTCAGTGACGGGGAAGAGCATGACGACGCAAGCCCCCATGTGTTGGAGAATATAACTGACGAGTATCTTAAAATATTTACAGTTGGCATTGGGACAGAAAGAGGCGGATTGGTACCTATATACGACAATGCGGGCGAAACTGTGATCGACTATTTTAGGGACGAAAGCGGAAACCCTGTCAATTCGCGCCTTAATGCTGAACTCTTGCAAAGACTTGCACAAGAAGGCAACGGCTCATATTTTCAAGCTACAGCACAGGGCGCGGAAGTCTACTATTTGCTGGAAGAGTTGTCAGGATTAAGAAGAGGCATTCTGGCAGAGGAACAAATCCGTAGATTTAACCCAGTGTATCAAATTTTCTTGGGACCAGGCATTCTACTATTTATGATCGTATGGTTTTTACCTGAAGGAGCGAAGGTTAAGTGAAGAAGGTTTTTTGGATATCAGGGATAATAACTGTTCTCCTGCTTTCATTGATTTTAACAGGGATGGTTAACACCGACGACTCTGCATATATAGCCCTTAGACAAGGAAACATGCAATTTGCATCAGGAGAATATGAAAATGCATTAAGAACTTTTGAGATAGGCCTTGAGGCAGCACCTGAAAACAATGCATTAAACTTTAGTGCCGGACAGTCAGCATATATGTTGGGAGAGTACGAAAAAGCTATCGAGTACTTTGATAAATCTGAAGATAGCATAGAAAAATTCCTGAATTCAGGAAATGCCAGCTTTAGGCTTGGTGAGTCTGGCGCGGATGAACAGCAACTGCAAAATTACACTCAAGCTATGGAAACCTTTCACAGGGGCATAATCAGATTTCCTCAAAATATTGAGCTAAAGTATAATTATGAAGTCATCAGAGAGATAATAAACGATCTCCTAAACGATACGAATCAAGATAACGAACAAGGCGACGACAACCAGGAACAGGACAATGAGGAGCAAAACGGTTCTGATGATGGGCAAAACCCAGATCAGGGAGAAGATCTTGAAGACAGCCAGCAAGATCAAGAGAACTCTGACAGCTCCCAACAAGCTCAGGAAGAAAGTGAGGAAAGCCAAGCCCAAGACCCTGAACAAGAAGAAGCCCCAGTGCAGGAACAGAATGAAGAGGAAAGTGAACAGCAGGGAGAAGAAAATTCTACCCAGGAAGAAGGGGACGAATTGGACAGGGAAGCTACTGAACGAATACTTAGAATTCTGGAGGGCATGGAAAGTGAAAGCTTGAAAAATAACCAGGAAGTTACTGTTGGGGACGAGGGCAACTATGCTTGGTAAAATTCGAAAGCTTGCTATACTTGGAATATCACTGTGTATAGTGGTGCCATTTTATATCACTGTGCTTGCTAATGAGGATCCAAACTTTCAGCTGATTATGGATAGCTTAGCTCTTTTAAAGGGAGTCAGCACGGAGCTTATCTTATCCGTTGAAAATGCTCAAGGAGCTCAAATTACAGATATTGAAGGTCTCAACGATTTCGATGTGTTGTCAACAAAACGTAGTACCTCCCAGAGTATAATAAATGGCGAAGTCAGCTCCCGCGAAGATTTCCATCTCACGATTATGCCATTAGACACAGGGGAGTTTTCCATAAAAGCTATTATACGATACAACAACCAAGTTATTGAAACGAATACGCTCCAAATTACAGTGAGTGAAGGCTCTGCCGATGAGAGCACGGAAACACCAGATCTGTTTATAACAACAACTTTGTCGCACAATGAATCCTATATAGGTGAAAAGGTAGTTGCGACATATGAGCTGTTCTCCCGCTATAACATTTATAACTTTGGTTTTACAGATCATATTGCCATCGATGGTATGATGTTAAGGGAGATATCACAAGACGAGCCAAACGCCTCTTACGTATATTTGAATGGAAATAAATACGCCAAATATGAAGTAGTCCAAGTAATCTTAGATCCAATAAACCCAGGTGATTTTACTATACCATCATTCAATTTCCAGGTGAATGTTGTGACTGGCAGTGGTTTTTTTGGTTCATCGACACCCTTATTTCTGCTGACGGATGAAAAAACTCTAACAGTAAATCCGTTACCCACAGAAGGACGCCCCAATGATTTTTCTGGGATTGTGGGGGAGTTACAGCTGGATAGTGATTTTAGCCGAACAGAGTTAAACTATGGCGATTCCCTCTCCCTCAATATAAAGGCGCGAGGCAATGTGAATCTTGACGGGCTACGAAATATTATTACTAGAGCTGTACCAAATTTCTCGGACTATGAGGTATTAAAAGGCACTGTGGAATCAGTGGAAAACAACAGCTACCATATTGAAAAGGCATTCGATGTTATTTTGGTTCCACAAAAAACTGGAGTGTTAAATATCGAGCCCATGTCGTTGTCCTACTTTAACCCTATTACAAGCTCATATGAAGTAGCACAATTGCCAGGTGCGACTATTCAGGTTTTAGGGGACATGCCTTTGGCAAACATGGATACAGGAGTTCAGCCACTCAGAGCTGAAACTGTGAGAATTGCCCAGGTGAATTACGCAAATGCAAACAGTGACTATTATACGATTCAGCTGAATAGAGAAATGATGAACGGAATATTGATTGGCGTCGCTATCTTCATTGTCCTCACTGTGGGGTTCTTATGGCTTATTATCAATCGAAAGAAGCATGATCCCCAGCTTAGATCTCTTTATAAACAATTGATGGGCTCAAAAGATGTAAATGAGATATACAACCTATTTAATGCAATGGTAAAGCACCACTTTAACTTAAGCCTAAAAGCGAGCTCACAAAGCGTAGTGCGAAACAGCCTGCCAGACGGTGATCTTGGTGTGCAAATAACTGGAATAATGGATTATGTAGAATCGGCCAAAGTCCAAGAGGAAAATAGCCACATGTATATAAAAGATAAGATTAAGGGGATATATAAAGTGATGAGCCGAGTATCTCCTCAGGTTCAGGAGCCATATGAAAAGATAAAACACGTAAATGCGCCACATCTTACGTAAATTTTTTCTCGTACAACTGTAATGTTTGAATTATATCAGAAGTTTTATATTTAGAGAGCTAAATCGAAAACTTCATCTTAGTAATAAGAATTGTGTCAAAACCAACAAAACGGTTTTAGGGATCCTCAAGACTGTCGCGATGGATCCCTAATTCTATTCAAAAGCTGAAGGGGGATAAGAATGATAAACACTGCTTTACTCAAAGAACAACTCAAGCGGTTCTGGGGTTTATCCGCATTGCTTTTTATATGTTACGTTCTTACTATTGCATTACCAATATATGTGGAAAGACGTCATAGAACTGGAATTGGACATTTATCGTCGATTATTTCATTTATAAATATGGATAATCCTTTTATAATACTTTCAATGTTGATTGCACCACTTATAGCTGTTATCGTGTTATTCCAGTTCCAAAACCAGTCAAAGTCAACCACGGCCATGCATTCGTACCCCACTACAAGAAACCAGCTACTTGTCACAAACGCTTTAGCGGCAATGATATTGCTAGTACTTCCGCTGTTAGCCCTTTGCGCTATTATGTTTTTCTCCATACACCAGTCTTACCATGCTTTATTTATATCCCCAATAGCCACAACTGTGCCAATCTATACTGTGAATCCACAATTTGGTGCGCTGGCTAACTCTATATTTGTCATGAGCAGTTTTTTCTTTATTACGGCGTTATCATTTTTGTTTTATTTATCAGTCTATACGTTCGCAGCAACGTTGTCTGGAAACTCCATAATAACCCTTTTGTTGTGCGCTGCATTGCCCTTCTTGCCGATAGGGCTACATATGTTGGCAACGGCCATCTGCCAGTTTTACGTCTTTGGTTTTTACCCACGGGCCAACCCAATGGATTTTCTCGTTTATATGCATCCATTTCTATTTTCTTTTAACAGGGGACGAGATGGGTTTATGCTACTTCAAATGATTTCGTATTCAGCTATTATTATCGCAATGGCCGCTTGCTGTATATTTGCAACAAACAAGCGTGAGCAAGAGCGAGCTGGTGACTCTGTTGTTTTTCCTTACGTAAAAAATGCTTTGGTCTTTATTTTATCAGTTTGCGGTTTATTACTATTGGGGTTTATCTTTTACGAAACGTTTTGGAGCACAACTGCAATGTATATTGGCTTCGTAATAGGCTTCTTTATCGCCTATTGTATAGCCCAAATGATAGCAGAGAAAACATTTAATATCTTAAGTAAAATAAAAGATTTCATTAAATTCGGCGCGATTGCCGTCAGCATCTTATTACTGATAATAGTTTCCACAGGATCTGATATATTTGGATACGAACGGCGTATACCCCATTTTGCGGACATTGAGGGTATACAGATGCAGGATGTGCACTTCCTTTTCTTCGAGCGTGACAACCTAAGCAATACCACATTAAATGAATTGTTAGTAAAGGACCAAGAAATAATCAACGAAACAATGGCTTTACATCAAGCAATCCTCAACGAAAGGGCGGCATTAAGGCAATACCAGTCGGGACGCAGGCGCGGCTCCGGAGCTAATGTCTACAATTTTAACGTATTATATAAGTTAAATAATGGAAATGTTATTGTACGTAGTTATCCTTTGCCATTATCATTTATGACTGAAAACGATGTAAATGGGTTGATGGCTAGGAGCCGATTATCAATATCTCTGTTCCAGAACAGGCCAGATCTAATTTATAGCATTGATATAGATCCACATCGTTTTTACTCGATAGATGGAGTCCTTATAAGCAGACAAGAACACATACTGGGGTTCATTAATGCATTAGAGAAAGACCATGATCTCTTAACTCAGCCGAATACATTCTATATGAACAGTTTACCTATTAGAATTATTCTTGAACCTGAGGACTTAGGTTTTAGTTTCAGATGGATAGATTCCTTGTTTTTTGAAATTGTACATGACGGACACAGAAGCTATGTTCGCGATTGGCTTATTGAGAATGGGTATTACTAAAACTTGAAGGCTGATGCATTTATTCGCACCAGCCTTTTTCACTCACTTCGAGCACCTTTGCATAAAAACAAGCCAAATTGCATGTTGTAGGGGACGATGCCCACATCGTCCCGAGAGTGCGTGCAAATTTCGGGATGATGTGGGCATCATCCCCTACAAAAAAATGTTTGTTTTGGCCTGATTTTAATTCTTTGAGAATTTTTATTTAGGTGCTCGATGTGAGTTTCACTAAAAAATGTATAATTATCAACAATAAATATCTACTGTCAGAATCTTTGAACATTAAGCATAAAACTTGTGCTAGTCGGGACTAATTATAAACAGTGTGTCAAGGTAACATGAATGCGTTAGGGTACCAGAAAAGGTGCTTTATCTGGGTTCTTAATTTCATGTGAAACCAGGGAGGGGATTAAATGATAAACACTGCCTTGCTTAAAGAGCAACTCAAGCGATTCTGGGGATTATCCGCTCTGCTGTTTATATGGTTTGCTTTCACAATTATATTACCACTATCCAACAGTAGGCGTCTTTCTCATGCGTTAGCCGAACTTTTATGGATGAGGAGCTTTCCTTTAATAGTTGCTGTATTATTTGCACCACTTATAGTGGTCATTGTTTTATTCAGCTTTCAAAACCAGACAAAGTCCGTTATATCCATGTATTCATATCCCCTTACAAGAAACCAGATACTCGCTACAAATGCTCTGGCGGGGATGATATTGCTGACCCTGCCGCTATTACTATTTAGTTACATGATGGTTTTCCCTATACAGGAGTATTACCATATTTTGTTCATTAGCACCCAGTCACCTAGTGTGCCAAGCTCGATCATCCCAGCAAATCCACATTCTGGAGCAATGCTCAATTCTGTACTTGTCATGAGTGGGTTTTTCTTGCGTGTTTCCTTTTCGATGCTGTTTTATTTAGCTTGGTATATAGTTGCAGCTACGTTATCGGGAAATTCCATAATAACCATTTTGTTGTGTATAGCATTGCCTTTACTGCCAGTATTGCTTCCTGTTTTTACAATTGCCATTTTCAATTTTTATGTTTTCGGTTTCTATTTAGACGTTTTATTATACAGATTTCCATTCTATATGCATCCGTTTCTATACTTTGAAGGGCTCCGAGATTCCGATAGTGCTTTGTTTCTACGAACACTTTCGTATTTTGTCATAATAATTGCTTTGATAGTTTTTAGTATATTTACGACAAACAGACGAGCACAGGAGCGATCTGGCGATTCAATTGTGTTTCCTTATGTCAAAAATGTGTTGATCTTTATTCTGTCGGTGTGTGGTTTATTGTTAATGGGCCTACTCTTTCTGGATATGTTTCAAGAAATATTTGCGATGTACATCGGGTTTGCGATAGGTTTCTTCATAGCCTACTGTATAGCACAGATGATTGCTGAAAAGACATTTAACATTTTAAGCAAAATGAAAGATTTCGTTAAATATGGTGGTATTGCCTTTGGCATTCTGCTATTTATAGTGCTCTCGGTGAGATCAGATATGTTCGGATATGAGCGGCGTGTACCCCACTCATCGGACATTGTGGGTATTCAGATGACAAGTATGAGGACTTTCGATGTTCCAACACTTGATGAACTGTTGGTTAAAGACATAGATATCATCCATGAAACAATGGCATTACATCAGGCAATCATCAACGAAAGAAACGAATTTAGGTATTTCGATAACATCAGGCGCAGTCATCATAGCCCAAGTTTAAGTATCCTATATAAGCTAACGAACGGAAATTTCCTTACACGAACTTATATTTTGCCCGAATCAATCATAGAAAGCAATGATATCGGAAAATTACTGATAAGAAGCCGCTACTCGGTATCGCTGCTCATAGATAGGCCAGATCTTATCGAAAGTATTAATCTATACTCAAGCCTTCTGCCTAATGTCGAGATAAGCGAACATGATCACATAGTAGAATTTGTTGACGCGTTTATGAAGGATCTCGAGAACGGAATCGTATTTGAAAGTTTTAAGCGACTTTTTACTGACGTCAGATTCAGTTTTGTAGCTGAAATACAGGAACGCGACCAGTATTGGTTACGGCGAATGTCATCGTTTCGACTTGACAATAGAGAACAGAGCCATATATACAATTGGATTTTAGCGAATGGATTCGTAAGTGATGATTATTGCATTTTACCATGTGATGATTATTGCATTTTAGGTTATTGCTGGAAGATCAGATAGCATGATAAACACAGATTTACTTAAATTCAATACGAACTTATTGACACACCTCATACTATGTAGGATAATGTCAACAATTGCAAAATTAAGCATAGTGAACACGGTTATGTTTACTATTGGCTTTTTATGAGAGGGTATATTAATTTAACAGGGAGGCTTATAATGATCCAAGTTACTGAGTTAACTAAAACTTTTGACGGTTTCACAGCTCTTAACCGTCTGAACCTAAATGTAAAGAATGGGGCAATTTATGGCTTAGTTGGGATAAATGGCGCAGGGAAAACTACTGCAATAAAACATTTAATGGGCATATTCCGGCAAGACAGCGGCGAAGTGAAAATTGACGGTCAGCCGGTCTTTAATAACGCCCCTTTGAAAGCCCGCATCGGCTTTATTCCCGATGAGTTGTATTTTTTCCATGGGTACACAATAAAGGCCTTACGTGTCTTTTATAGAAATATGTACAAACGTTGGAACGACAACCGCTTCGAGGGATTATTGGAAGCATTTAAGCTTGGGCACAAGATGAAACTGAACAAACTCTCTAAGGGTATGCAAAAACAGGCCATGTTTGCCTACGTAATGTCCATAATGCCAGATGTACTCATTTTAGATGAACCCATTGATGGATTAGATCCCATAGTGCGCCGCCAAATAATCAGCTCAATACGGGATGATGTAGCTGAGCGAGGGTTAACTGTATTGGTGTCGTCCCATAACCTTAAAGAAATGGAAGGCTTTTGCGATTCAGTAGGTATTATGGAAAAGGGCAGTATGAAGATTGAGCGAAATATCGACAAGCTGACAAAGGATATTGTGAAGGTTCAAGTGGCTTTCCCACAGAATATGCCAGAGGAATCCAGTCGCCTTGAAGAGCTTGATATTTTGCAGCGAGAGCGCGTAGGCAGCACTGAAACGATTATCATCCGGGGCGATGAAGAAGAAGTGCTAGGGCGGTTGCGGAGTTTCGAACCTTTGCTGCTGGATCTTATCCCGTTAACTTTAGAGGAAATCTTTATGTACGAAACTATGGATATCGGGCTAGACGAGGAGTACGACATCTCTGATAGGGCTAATTAGAAACTATGCCACATATGAGGCAGAACACTTACGCAAAAACTGAAAAACACCTGTATGCTAATTGTGCGGGTGTTTTTTAAGGGGATCCAGCTTTCTTCACTCTAGAAACCCGGAGGGGGCAAAATGATTAAGCCTTACTTAAGGAGCAACTCAAGCGATTCTGGGGTTTGTCTGCATTGCTTTTTACATACTACGCGCTTACTATTATACGACCAATATGTTCTCGATTGGCTTGACAATAACGGATACTTTAGCTCGGTAACAAAAATACTGAAAGGGAGTGAACAATATTATTAGTACAGCTTTACTTAAAGAACAACTCAAGCGATTCTGGGGCTCTTCTGCATTGCTTTTTATATGCTATGCTCTCACAATAGCATTGCCAATATATAATAGAACTGGGCGCACACAACTAAATTTGCTCGCTTTACTTATAAACATGGAAAACGAATTTATGATATTTTCTGTGCTTTTTGCGCCATTAATAGCTGTTATCGTTTTATTCAAGTACCAAAATCAGGTGAAGTCAGCCACGGCCATGCATTCATATCCTATTACAAGAAATCAGCTTCTTGCTACAAATGCTCTAGCGGCGATGATATTACTGGTGTTGCCGTTGCTTGTCTTCTGCATTATTATGGTTTCCCCCATGCATCAGGCTTACATCTATATATTTAATTCCTCGAGCGACACATTTATACCAAGATTACCAAGAAATCACCAACTTGGTGCGCTGGCTAATTCTCTACTTTTCATAAGTAGATTTTTCATAATTACAGTGCTATCATTTTTGTTTCATTTATTATTGTATATGATGGCCGCAACGTTATCGGGAAATTCCATAATAACACTCTTATTGTGTGCTGCGTTGCCTTTATTGCCGATAGGGCTATATTGGCTGGTAGTTGCCATCTGCGAGTTTTATATCTTCGGTTTTTATTCGATGATCAACTTGGATAACCACCTCATTTATATACATCCGATTCTATGGGGGGATCGAGATGGGCCTATACTTTTGCAAGTGGTTTCGTACTCAGTCATCATTATCGCTATGGCTGCATGCAGTGTGTTTACTGCAAATAAGCGAGCACAAGAGCGGGCGGGCGATTCTGTTGTTTTCCCTTATATAAAAAATGCTTTGGTCTTTATTTTATCAGTTTGTGGGCTATTATTGATGGGGTTCATCTTTTATGGCATGTATGAAAGCACTACTGCCATGTATGTTGGGTTCGCAATTGGCTTCTTTATCGCATATTGTATAGCTCAAATGATAGCAGAGAAAACATTCAACATCTTGAATAAAATGAAAGACTTTATTAAATTCGGTGCCATTGCCGTTGGTCTCCTGTTACTGATAATTGTTTCTACGTGGTCTGATATATTTGGATACGAACGATATATACCTCGTCTTGAGGACATTGAGGGTATTCAGATACAGGATACGCGCTTCTTATTTGACAACCGTGATGCGTTAACAAATACGATATTAAATGAGCTGTTAGTGAAAGATCCAGAAATCATCAATGAAACAATTGCCTTTCATCAAGCAATCCTCAATGAAGGGGAGGCATTGAGGCGATATGACTTGGAACGTGTGCGCAATTCTAGATATGCAACTCGCGATTTTAGCATTTTATATAAGTTAAGAAACGGAAACGTGATTGTACGGCATTATCATTTACCTACATCATTTAGGGATGAAAACGATCTCAGTGGATTGTTGGCTAGGAACCAACTATCGATATCACTGTTCCAGAATAGGCCTGATCTAATTGATAGCATTGATCTAACGTTAAATCGTTACCATGCCAGACTGTCAGATACCCATATAGTCAGCCCTGATCATATATTGGAGCTTGTTAATGTACTAGTGAAAGACCATGAGTACGTGATTCAGGGGATTACACCTACTTCGGAGTTTTTACAAGTTAGAATTTTTTTAGCAGATGAATTTGTTTCCTGGCGACGGCGGATAAATTCCTTTCAGTTTAATATTGAGTATAATGACCATATTCGTGACTGGCTTTTTGAGAATGGATACCTAAACTAAAAGGAGTTAGCAAAAATTATTAACACAGCTTTGTTTAAAGAACAACTCAAGCGGTTCTGGGGTTTATCGGCACTAATTTTTATATACTACGCTCTTACCATTTTATTGCCAATATACATGAGTAGAAATATAAGATCTTTTCGACTTTTAGATATGGAAAACGGATTTCTGATCTTTTCTATAATGTCTGCACCACTTATAACTGTAGTTGTTTTATTCAAGTACCAGAATCAG
>Ga0123355_10006235_pt1 | contig 17618 bp, 20 predicted proteins | sample TergutEmb28metaG_3_FD_89872 | JGI IMG/M metagenome (GOLD analysis project Ga0123355, IMG submission 89872) | Embiratermes neotenicus P1 segment gut microbial communities from Petit-Saut dam, French Guiana - Emb289 P1 | ecosystem: Host-associated > Arthropoda: Insects > Digestive system > Gut ...
AGCAACCTATGATGTTTGAACCGTGTAGCTAAATGAATAACCAGCAGGGTTTGACATTATGACATTTTGCCCTTGGTACGAGGCGTAAACTCTGAAATTGCGGGTTGAACCACGAATTGCATCAAGTGCCACGGAGTATTCCAAAACAACAACACGGGTTTCTCTTGGGGGAAGCAGAACAACATGGTGGGTATCGAAATTACTATGAAGAACCACGCTTATAGGGCTATTAGAAGTATTTGATAAAGTGGCGGTGAAGTTTAAGCGTTGGCGTGGCAGAATTGTCGTTCCAGTTGGAGGATTTGCGGAGACGGTTAGGGTGACATCTTCTGACGTTTGCCCCTGCGGTTGATTTCCCGCGGGTGATGGTGTCGGAGCGATTTGATGCCCGTGTCTGCTTGGGTTATTGCTCATTAGGGCGTAGTGGAACACGCCCCACTGCCCGCCAAGTTGCGAGCCAAAGCCAATAAATCTTAGATTCGCGCCAAGTAGGTTTGCGCGGTGTCCAGGGGAGTTCATCCAGCCTGTTACAATCTCTTGAGGTGTCCATCTTCCCCAGTAGCCATTTGAAGCGTTCCAGCTTGCGCCGAAGGCTTCGGCTGTTCCGCCAGAGCCGCCATATGGGCCATGGTTATGCCCTAGTGTAGTGTCAAGGTTTGACATGGTTTGCGAATAAAATCTTGCCGCCATCATTAGGTTGCTGTCGATGGTTAATGCGGCTAGGTTATGGTTTGCGCGAGTTTCGTTTACTAAACGAACTACTTCCATCTCGAAAGCCGATGCTCCACCCATTGCGTTGTACTCGGAACTCCATGCGGCGCGTTCTGCGTCGGTTAATCTTCTGTTGGGTATGACTATCAGAGATGTTGTGTATGCAAATGGCAGATAGCGTGGGTTGTCTGATGGCATTTCTGCGTTCATTGATGCGGGTGCGGGTGTTTGCACATGTAATGGCGCGGGGTAGAAATTATGAAGTCGTGAATATCTAGGGGCTGGGCGTGCTGACGACATTATTAAATATCCGTTGCCGTTAAGAGACCCGCCAATTGCAAGCCCAAACCCTACATAATTTGCATGAGGACTAAGTAAATTGTCGCGGTGAATTGATGATGCCATCCAAGCGTTAATGCGTTCTTGCGCGCTTATTTCATGCCCAGGGCTTCCGTTTGCCCAGCCTGTGCCCAAGAAGCCAAAGGTCTCTGCCAATTGGAACGACCCGCCATATGGATTTGCGTTATGCATGGGAATATCCGTATTTGTCCAGTTATGGTCGGCTAGAAATTGCGCGTGTATTCTTGCGGCTTTGGATAGAGTGTAATTTAGTTCAACGGTGTGTAATCCGTGGTCTACACGGACTTCGTTTATTAGGCGAATTAGCTCGCGTTCGTATACTGCTGGGCCGCCTGTTGCGTAATATTCGGCTATCCACGCGGCTCTTTCCGAATCTGTTAAACGTCGGTTGGGTAGCAGAATCGCCGAACGTGGGTGCGGTCTAACTTGCGTGCTTACTAGAACTGTTCGGGTTAATTCGTCCCAGTTTACTTCTGTTTCTGTGGCTTCCGCTATTGCGCGTAGAGGTAGCATAAATCTGTCGTTAATCAACTGCGGCGGAACGTCTGGAAAACGCTGTACTCCGTTCACCATAAAAAATGGGTCGCCAATTCGTACAGATATTACTTGCCCTGGGCGCGTTAGCATTGCCGTCTCGGCGGATTCATTCCAGTAAACCGTAAAACCCAAATGCTCAAACAATCCGCGTATTGGCACAAGTGTGCGGTCATCTACGATAGTTGGTTGCACGTCTGAAAAATGCACCATAAATCCATCAACTGTTACCCGAATTGGTGTTACGGCATTAACCGAAAAGCCCGTAGGCAATATGGTTATCAATAATGTAACCGCCAAAATCAAACTGATTATCCGCTTCATAAATGCCCTCCCTCATTTTGTCAAATACGATTTTACTTTAGGATATGGCGTAAGTCAAACCATATCTGCAACTTTTGCACACAAATAAGTTTTTGTCATGTATAATACCATAAAAATTATAGAGGTGGGAATATGAAAAATTTGAAATTTTTTGCGACGACAATAATTTTGGTTCTAATTGCAATGGTGTCATGCGGAAGAATAAGAACAACCGAATACAGAATTGCCTACTCTTACGAGCTATTGGAAGCAATAATGGAATTTACACCCCCTCAAATGGTGACATTTGCAAGCGTTGAAGAAGTAGAAAACGTGGAAGAAGTTACAATCATTCGCGAGCCTATTTATGAAATCAGCCCATTTGGGCGAGAGGTTGCGAAAGAATTTCTTAGTGACTTTTGGAGTTTGTTTGGATATAGATACAACTGGCATTGCTTAGAAACAGGAGTGTTTCATACGCGACACCCTCAAACACAACGATGGACGATGTCCGCCGAGCCGCAAACATATTACTGGAGCGGTGTGGGTACGCCATGGAGCGGCTTTGAACATAATGGCAGGTTTTTCGATGCCCAAGGAAACGAATTGACCGATTTACCATTTGTTCGCGAACGCTTTTGCGAAGACGGTTATCCATGTCTTCCGAATGTAGCGCGCTGGTACGATTCGGTGGATTTAACTGGCGACGGAATACCAGAGATTATTATTATGTTCACGCCGTTAAATTCTGCGTTTGATGGGCGTGTAAGCGTTATGTATCGCTTTATAGATGGCGCGTATCGTGAAGTAGGACAGTTTCCGTTTCCTTATGTAATCTTTTTCCTTAACGACTATGACGAAATTATCGCGCAGAATATGTGCTTTGGAGTTTATCAAAATTTTATTGTGACATTCACCAGCGACGGCATGGAGTTGGAAGAAACATCAGACACGTTTAATCCCACATGGCGACCTTTTTTCTTTAACGACTCGCAAACATTCGAGTGGTTTTGGAGCAGCCGCGAAAAACCATATGCCCCACGGCTTCCTCTCTACCAAAGAACGCGTATCGTAGTAGCTGGCGACACTCTACCCCGTATTGCAAGGCAACATTTTGGTGAGTTTGACGTGGGTGCTGTCATGCGCATTGCAGAGGCAAACGATTTATTCAGAAATGATTTGTTTATCGGGCAAGTTTTGCTTCTACCCTACGAAGATGAAATGGAAACCTACGCCGAATTTTTCCGCGACCACCAGCTTTACCAGCGCGAAGTGCATGGCAGTTACAACAACACCAGAATGGAAGCACGACTGCTGCCTTCTCGCCCAGTGACTGCATACGTAACTCACGAAGTAGTTGAAGGGGATACGTTAGCGAATATTGTAAAGCTACATTTGGGTAATGCTGACATTACTACATTGCAACGCGTCATGACTGTAAACAACATAACAAACCCGAACAACGTGCAAATAGGGCGAGTTTTGATTATCCCGAAAGATTAGTAACATGGATTGCAATAATGGTGGTACAATGGAAAAAACGGCAACGTATGAGCCAAAAAAAATAAAAAAGGGCGGATGGTATTTATGAAAAGAACAATCAAGCATGTAGCAATCGCGGCTATTGCAGTAATTTTTTTAGTTTTAAACTTCCCAACAACGGCGTATGCCACGCATGGTATTGCATCGGGGTACACTAGCATTTATGTTGATGGCGTGGAATTTGAAGTATGGGGGTACTTTGAGTTTTTTGACTCTGGCCCAGGCCCAATGCACGCGTTTAGGCTTGGCGATATTGCATATATTTTAAACGGAACACCTGCGCAATTTGAAGTACTCACCCCGCCAGACGACCGCTGGGATTTTTGGATTCAGCGCGGTGCGCCGTACACGCCCACAGGTGACGAAATGCAACCCATTCCCGATAGAATGGCGCATATGACTTCATTTGGCTTTAACGCAGGAGGGGGATTTTACACCGACCCATTCCAAACGATTATCCTAGGCATAGACGGCGAAGACACTCCCGCCACAACCATAGCATTTAATGCATTCATAGATGCAGATGATACTTTCTTCTCTATGCATAAGTTGGGCGAGTTGCTCGGGTTTGAACTAAGTTTTGAAGTCTGTGAAGATAGCTGGTATAGGTCTACGCCAGAAGTAATTTTCACGCACGAAAATGCCGTTTTTTTGCCCAACCGTTCACCAGAATTTATTGATTTGATGATTCGTCTTAGCGGTAGTTGGGTGGACAGCGCGCACTTCGACAGCCCTACCATTGACGAAAGTGTTGTTTGGCCTGTGGCGTTCAGCATTGAACCGCATGGTTTTTCTGATACCGTTCAAGACGGTAGCCGCATTGCTCCAATAGACAATTATATTCGCAACTGGGAACTTCGCGAGTTTTATTCCTTACAAAAACGCGAATTGGAAAATGGTCTGATAGAACTAACTATTGACCCAACAGGGAATATACATCGGCGAGCCGCAGACTTCACAGGGCAACCATATCACGAAGCCCTTTACGATATAACCCGCTTCAACAATCACAGAATCATAGTAGACACAAGGCAAACAGAAGAGATAACGCTATATATAGACGATACCGCGTTTCAAATGACAAGATTCCCAAGCAGGTGGGAGCTAGGCGCACGCAATGCATCGCGATACTACGCCCTGCCATTGGAAGACGGCGGAATTGTTGTAAGATATGTAATCGCACCATTTTCAACGCATGTATGGGACTTGGACGTAGAGTTTAATATTTATCGCGCTACAGAAAGCCCACGACGCAGCAGAGACAGAGGCGAAAGAATCTACACCCACCAACTCACAGGATTCTACGACCGTTTTCTTTTCGAGTTCACAGACCCAACCGCCAAGCTAGGAAATGTATACTACTACACCTTACGAATAGGGGGCTTTGGGGCACTAATGAACTATAGCGAAGACCGCATCTATATGCGCATTGACCTAACCGAATACGGAGACGAAAACGAAAATGAAATCGAAACGGCAACACCGCACTACAACGATTACAATAGCAAAAATACAAATATCGAGCCAATATATGAAATTGCAGAAACAATAACAGCGTACCCCGAGTACCCCGAATCTTCGCAGGAACATAACGAAAATACAAACCCCGAACCAATATATGAACTTACGGAGACAATAACAGCGTACCCTGCGTCTTCGCAAAGGAGTTTCGTATGGTTGGCAGTTGTAGCAGTTGTCGTCGTAGCGGGGTTTGTGGTAGTGGTAGGCGTAGGGCTTGCGGTAGTGTTATTGCTACAACAGCAACGAACAGCTTCCTAGTGCCTTACCCGCCATAAAAAATGAAGCGGAGGATTTTCCATGAAAAGAACAATTAGGTGTGGCATAATTTCGATTATGGTAGCAATCTTTGTGGTTTTAAACTTCCCAACAATGGCATATGCAACGCATGGTTTTGGGTCGGGGTACACTAATATTTATGTAGATGGCACGGAATTTCAAATATGGGGGTACTTTGGCGACGGGCCAATGCCTGCGTTTAGGCTGGGCGATATTGCATATATTTTAAACGGAACACCCGTACAATTTGAAATCAGCACGCCGCCAGACGACCGCTGGGATTTCTGGATTCAGCGCGGTACGCCATACACACCCATGGGCGACGAATTGCGACCCGTTCATGAAAGGCATGTGGTACTTGGTTCATATGGCTTTGCTGGTGGTGTAGGGTTTTACACCGACCCATTCCATACGATTGTCTTGGGCATAGACGGCACAGACGCTCCCGCCACAACCATAGCATTTGACGTAATCAAAGACGTTGACGATATTTACTTCCCCCTACACGAATTAGGTGCGTTGTTAGGTTTTGAACTCTGCGACTTTGATTGCTGGCCTATGCTGGAATTAACCACCACGCCCAAAAACGCCGCTATTCTGCCCGAACACTCGCCAGAGTTTATTGAGTTGATGGTGCGTCTTAGCGGCGGTTGGGTGGACAGCGTGTACTTCGATAGCCCCACTATTGACGAAAGTGTTGTTTGGCCTGTGGCGTTCAGCATTTTCCCGTTTGGTTTTACTGATACAGTTCATAGCGGTAGCCGCATTGCGCCAAAAAGCAATAGCATTGATTGGGAACTTCGCGAGTATTATTCCCTACAAAAACGCGAATTGGAAAACGGTTTGATAGAATTAACAATTGACCCCACAGGAATAATACGCCGAAACTCCATAGACTTCACGGGGCGACTACGCCGAAACTCCATAGACTTCACAGGGCGACCATACCACGAAGCCTATCACGATATAACCCGCTTCCACAATCACAGAATCATAGTAGACGCAAGCCAACCGCAAATAGAAGATATAACGCTATATATAGGCGATACCGCACACCACATGACAAGATTTCGCATGTGGGAGCTAGACGCTCGCGAAGCAACGCGATTCTACGCCGTGCCAATGGTAGACGGCGGAATCCTTTTAAGATATGTAATTCGCCCATGGTTTATCTCCGTATGGGGGGAAAGAGTTGACCTTCAAATTCACCGATCCATGGAACACGGCGACCAAGGCGAACTAATCTACACCCGCGAACTTACGGATTTTTACGACCGTATTCTTTTCGAGTTCACAGACCCAACTGCCCAGCTGGGAAATGTATACTACTACACCCTATCAATAACGCGCCCAAATTCAAATTGGAACACCGCTCAAACACTGCAAATAGGCGATAGCGAGGGCAGAATACAATCCCAAATGCGCGTTGACTTAACCATAAACGAAAACGAAGCGAGAACAGTAGCCTTTAACGCATGGCGAGCCTACCCCGTTCCAGATATTAATAACACACCGGCTACATTTCTTCCCGAAGCACGCCCAATGTTCCCGTTGTGGTTATCCGCTGCTATATTTGCAGCAATAATACTGACAGGATTATTCGTGGCGGGAGTTGTGATAATAATAGTACGACGGGTAAAACGCCAACGTGGTTAAGAATCTACGGTCAATAATTTATGTTATAATTCGGAAAAAAACATAGGAGGTTACTTGGTGAAAAAATTAATAATAGACTGTGACAACACGTTTGGTGTTTTCGGTTGCGACCTTGATGATGGTTTAGCAATCATCTACGCGGCGGGTACGGGGTGTTGCGAATTACTAGGCATCACCACAACTTTTGGGAATAACACGCTGGAGGTTGTTCACCCCAACACGATTGAATTTATGAAACGCATTGGGCTGGCGGATATTCCTGTGTATAAGGGGCATGAAACTGACCCTACAAAAAATGAAGCGGCGCGATTTTTAGCAACGGCGGTTGCTACGTACCCAGAGGAAATATCTGTGTTGTCTATTGGTTCGCTAACTAATATGTATCATGCGTCTGTGTTGGACGCGAATTTTTTTGAACAAGTTGGCGATTTATCTTTGATGGGGGGTGTCACAGAACCATTAATCATATGCGGAAAGCAGCTTGACGAGCTGAATTTTTCCTGCAACAGTGAGGCTTCATATGAAGTACTTACGAAGGGGAAATCTATAAAAATTGCAACGGGCAACAATTGCCTTGCCGCGTTGTTTACAACAGAGCGTTTTGGTCAATTACAAACTAGCGACGTGCCATTCTTACGGTGGTTACACGAAAGCGGGATATATTGGTTTAAGCGCGAAAATGAAGTTTTCGGCAATGATGGCATTTATAAATGGGATGTATACGCGGCGGCGGCATTACTCTTCCCAGAAATGTTTGACGAAAACATTGTGGAAATCTCGCCAACTCCAGAATCCATGAAAACAGGCATGTTGTTGGGTGGCGGTACGCCGAAAAAAGTAAGCTTGCCGCAAGTCAAAGATAGCAACGCATTCATGGAGCATGTGTACGAGTCATATACTGCTTTCTCAAAGCGGCATAGTCGCATTTAGCCGATTACATGTATTTATGTTCTCGGCAACAAAAAAATATATGGGGGCTGTTTAATCATGAAAAAGTTTTTATTTGCAGTTATTTTACTTATGCTATCGGTTGCAGTGTTCACTGCATGTGGTTCTGACGACACCGCGCAAACTTCCAGCGATGTACCGTTGGAAGAACTTCGCGGAACAACAGTGACATTCTACGGTTGGGGTGGAAGTAGTTTTACAAATAACTGGTTGGATAACATAGTCGCGCCCAGTTTTTATGAGGAATACGGAATTACCCTGCACCGCGTACCAATGGATATTGGTGACATTCTTAACAAACTAATCGGCGAACGCCAAGCAAACGCATCTGGTGACATTGACGTGGTTTGGATAAATGGCGAGAATTTCTACACTGCGCTAAATGCGGGTTTGTTATATGGGCCGATTACGCATAGAGTCGAAAATTTTGCAAGATACCTAGACCCCACCAACCCAGATAATCTGTACGACTTTGGAACACATATCGGCGGAATGCAAGTGCCTTACGGTCGAGCGCAATTAGTGTTCGCAGGTGACACCGCCGTGTTGGATTCATTCCCAACAAACGCGCAAGAACTTATGGAAATGGCACGCGCCAACCCCAACAGATTCACCTATGTAGCCCCGCCTGATTTCACAGGAAGTGCATTCGTGCGTAACTTGATTTATGAAATCGTAGGGTTTGAGGCGTTGTTTGACGCGCCCAACTGCGAAGACACAATTTACGAAATAATTCGCCCCGCACTAGATTTCATGATTGAACTAAAGCCCTACCTATGGCAGGAAGGCAGAACATACCCAACATCAACCGCTATGCTAAACGATATGTTCGCAGATGGTTTGGCAGTAATGGCAATCAGCTACACGCCGTTATTTGTGGCACAAATGATTCTGGCTGGCGAGTTCCCCAAAACTACGCAAACATTCGTATTCGATAACGGAAATATCGGGAACACCCACTACATGGCGATTCCTTTCAACGCGCCAAATAGCTCGGCCGCATTGCGTTTGATTAACCACATAATCAGCCCAGAAATTCAAATTACAAAATACGATGCTCGCAACTGGGGAGATTTCCCCGTGTTCGACGTAAACAGACTTAACCCCGAGCAACTAGAATTGCTAAACGCAATAGACAACGGCGCAGGAATCCTAACCGCCGCACAACTACAAGACCACCGCCTGCCAGAAGTCCAAGCCTACAAAATCCCCATCATTGATAGGCTTTGGATTGAACATGTTTTAATGCACTAGCATGAAATCTGCATTCTTTCGCACGGCAAAACCTTATTTGTTGGTGCTACCGTTTTTATGCATTATGATTTTTGTGTTCGTGGGGGGGCTTGTTCAGGCTGTTGTTCAAAGCCTTGGGTATATGCCTGTTTTTGGTATGTATGAAGTCTCCCTGCGGCACTATGCCGCTTTGTTTTCTAATGCACGTTTTTTAAGTTCATTGCGGCATACTTTTTATATTGCTTTTGTTTCGTCGGTTTTGTCGGTGTTTTTTGGTGTGCTTATTGCATTCGCCATTGATAAAACCAAGGCGGGTAATAAAATTTCGTATACACTTTACAAAATTCCTATTGTGATTCCGCACATTGTAGTTGTGATTTTAGCAATTCAAATTTTTTTTCAAACGGGGATAATCTCGCGCTTTGCCTATAACTTAGGCATTATCGACAGCGCGCTGGATTTTCCCCTTCTTATTTTTGACCGCTGGGGTTTTGGTATTATGGCGGTTTATCTTTACAAGCAAGTGCCTTTTGTTACTCTTACTGTGTTTGCTGTTCTTCGTGGGCTGAATAAGCAGTATATTAAAATTGCCGAAAATCTTGGGGCAAGCTCTTTTCAGATTCTACGGCAAGTCACTTTGCCTTTGCTTGCGCCGTCTATTCTTTCGGCGTTTTTGATTACTTTCGCTTTTGCGTTCGGCGCGTTTGAAGTGCCGTTTCTTCTTGGCAGTCCTGCGCGTTTGACCTTGCCCATTTTGGCTTACTTCGATTTTCGTAGCCCTGTACTGGCTTCGCGTCCTGCGGCTATGGCTGTTAGTGTTAGCATTTCGATTATCTCGCTTAGTTTTATCCTTGTGTACGCGCAATTGCTTCATTTGCTTAGTAAGCGCGGTATAAAGGGTGGGTTTTTGTAGTGAGGGGGTCTTAGCTATAAAAACATTTGCATACTGCCGCGTGTCTGATGTCTGCCAAAACGAAGACAGGCAACTAGATGCCATTACAGAATTGAGCATTCCAAAGGAACAAGTATTTGTAGATAAACAAAGCGGCAAGGACTTCAATCGCCCTGCATGGAAAGCATTAGTACGAAAACTAAAGAAAGGCGACCTGCTATATGTGGGCAGTATAGACAGGCTGGGACGCAATTACGAAGACATAAAAAACTGGTGGCGCGTATTAACAAAAGAAAAAGGTATAGACATTGTAGTTTTAGACATGCCATTACTAGACACTCGCAAAGGCAAAGATTTACTTGGCACACTGATTGCCGATTTAATTTTAAACTTGTTGAGTTATGTAGCACAAAACGAACGAGAAACAATCCGAAAACGCCAAGCCGAAGGCATAGCTTCAGCAAAAGCAAGGGGTGTACAATTTGGCAGACCCACCAAAAAGCCGCCCGATAACTTTGTAGATTTAGCAAAGCAATGGAAACACGGAAAGCTAAAAACAAAAGAGTTAATAGAACTAACAGGGCTTTCTGAAACCACGTTATACAGGCGTTTGCGTGAACTTCGTCTGTGAATGAAAATTTGATAATCCGTCAAAATGTGTACTTTTGACGGATTTGTAATTTTTGGTATCATAACACAATAATTTTACAAAGTGCAACAAATTTTTGTAAAAAATTTTATAAACGAAGTCCCAAAAAGCTCCTTGGTTATCCCAGAGGAGCTTTTGCATAAAGTACACCTTTTGAAAATCCTAGAAGGAGCGTGATTCTATGATAGTCACAAAGAAACACGAAAGTATTCTAATGGGTACATGCAAATGCCCCGCGTTTGACTCCACCAACGCCCAAAAACGGCATAAAACCTGCCCATATCTACAAAACCCCAACTCATCGGGCGGCACATGCGGAATAAGTGGCGTATATCACGATGGTAACAATTTTCAAAATTACTGCCTGTCTTCGTCAAATTGGGTGAATTGCGCCAATTACGAAGGTCGCAATAAATAGGGGGTGAACTATACATGGATGCTATATGCAAACATTGTTCCCGTAGACTTTACGATTTAGGTATGGTCTGTTATGAATGCAAAGCTCGAATTTGCCCTAAATGCGTAATATTTAAGTCTGAAGGCGGTTTTTTTAGCAAGACGAGGGCATACTGCCTAGACTGTGCATCTGATGCACCAGGTAAGATTATATCTGGTCAGTCTTAAAATGCACAAAACGAAAAACTCGTATAAAGTTTGATTTTAAACATAAGCAGATGGAGGTAACGCAAATGGAAAATGAAAAACTAATCGCAAGAGCCGAAGCGGGCGAAGAATTTGACAAGTTCGAGATGTACAATGTAGGTTTAGCGTATTTTCAACAGAATGATTTTGCAAAAGCGGCTGAATGGTGGCAAAAGGCAATGAACGCTGGAAACTTTACAGCGGGATATAACCTTACAGCCATAGTGTATCGTGCTGCTGATTTTGGGTTTGCAAACAGCACAAAATATTTTGTAGGAATGATGCGCCTTGCATATGAATTTAAAAATGGTTGGGCGCAGGTGGTACTTGGAACAATGTTAAGCGGTGTTCTTCATAATAACTGGTGGTGTGGCGAGCGAAACGGATTCAAGAAAGACGAGTTCGAGAAATATTTCGATATTGGCGAAGGAATGCGCCTTATTGAAAGCGGTGTTCTACTTGCGCAAAGCGAAGACAGCCCAGTAAAACTTACTCATGCAGATTACGGCGCGATAGCCCAGTCTTACCAAGAGCGTTTTCGCGGAGGTTGGGGAGACAGACCACGACCCAAAGAAGAATATGGGCCTGCCAAGCTTGAGTATATAAAACTCTCGCTTGAATATGCAGAAAAAGAACTAGCCGCATTGCTTGAATCAAAAGACCCACAATTCTATCACCCCGAATATATAAAACTTTTGGAAGGAAATATAGAATCCACAAAGGGACAATATGACTCATTACGGGACGCACTGGATAGTATGTAACAAAGGAGTCGTAAAAGATGAGCATAAGCGAATTAACTACCCGCGCTAACAATGGCGACCAAAACGCGCAACGCGAAATAGAGCAATTCGTCGGCTACCCAGCAGGCACATATGCACAATTTATCTCAACCGCGAAGGAAAACAAACAAGCGGCAGAGCGTGGTAATGTGCGTGCAATGGTGTCCCTTGGCGAAGCCTATCTTTCGGGCGCAGGTGTCAACAAAGATTTCACAGCAGCAAAACAATGGTTTGAAAAAGCCGCCGAAAGAAACGACCCCACAGGCACATACCGCCTAGGCTGTGTACACTTCGTAAACGACGAATACATCAAAGCCAAAGAGTGCATAAATAAAGCCGTTTCTATGGGGCAAATTCTAAACGTGACGCAAGAAGAAATTCAAAAGATGCTGGAAGCCATTAATTTACTATTAAACAGATAGGGGTGGGTATGTTATGAATGATGCTTTGTTGGCGCGAGCGCGCTTGGGTGATAGTACTGCAATGTATGAATTAGCTATGGCTTATGACGAAGAAGCTGAAAACAAGGGCAATGATGTTGATATTTATGCTGAATCATTAATATGGATGGAAAAAGCGGCAGAACTTGACCATGTGAGCGCGCAAGTTCATATGTTTGAATATTACGAACTCGGAGGAGATTTCGAGAAGCATTTCTACTGGCTTGAAAGAGCGGCGCAAAATGGAAATGAAAAAGCTATACAGGAATTGAAGAGACATCAATCGGGGTCGGTGCAAAGCAGTTCTTCTGGCGGGAAAGGATGTTTAGAGTCCATCAAGCGAGGTGTGGGGTGTATTCTTTTTTGGGCAATGGTACTGTTTGTGGCTGCGCTAGTTGTCACTACTTGCAGTTGTGTTTTATGGCATCCTGATTTAGGATTAATGTGAGATTTGCGTTCATAAAATTTTATCAAGAGAGAAACGCCTGCTTTTCCGCAAAACGAAATAATCAAAAGGTTATTTCGTTTTTTATTGCAAATTATAAATAAGCATGGGATAATTTATTTGTTATTTCAAGTTTTTCAAGGGAGTGGGATTAGCAAACAGTACACGCCTTGATTCCGCCTACTATCACATCAAAAGGGATGGTGTTACGCTGTATGAATAACAATTATTATGACTTGGCGGAAGATGATACGCAAACAATAAACATATGCAAAACATGCCATAATCTACAGCTTTATTTTTATGATGAAGGTGGCGATTATGGTTTTTCTGTTGGAAAGTATCTGGAAGTGCAAGCACCTGTTATGGAAGCAATGTCATCTGGGTTGTCCAATTTTCATCTGTATATGTGGCTTATAGACCAAGGCGGTTGTTTTGACTGTATATATGAAATTATGAAAGGCATTCCCAATTTGGAGATGCTTGAATCGGCTAATGTTTCGTGCCGCAATAATCCTTACTCTGCACAACGGTTAGAGGAATTGCGGCTTTTTATTGCGGAAAAGGAAAGGGTTGCTTCGCAAAGAAAGCGCGAGTACGATATTTTCATTTCATTCAAAAATAGCGATTCTGACGGAAACCAGACACTTGATAGCAAAATTGCCGAGAAATGCTATAACTACCTATCAGCCAAAGGATTAAACGTCTTTTTCAGCAATATCGAACTTGAGGCGATTGGTACAGCCGACTACACCAAAGCAATTGATGATGCGTTGGACTCTTCCCAATTTCTGATTGCTGTTGGGTGTAGTCGTGATAATCTGGATTCCCGATGGGTTAGGTACGAGTGGAACGGCTTTCTTAATGACATTAGGAGCAACGTAAAATCAAACGCCCAAGTGTTTGTATTGTATCAAGGCATGAGCGTAAACGAGTTACCACGGGCATTACGGCAACAACAAGCCTTTGACGCTAGTGATGATTCTGCTTACGACACGCTGTACAAGTTTATTTTAAATGGTAGTAATTACAATCCTTAGGGCGTGTTCCCGCTACCGAAATGGCATGATTTTGAAAGTCGTTTGCTATATACACGCACCAATTTTTTGTTTTGATAATATAATATCCCGACGCAGATTTTATAAATGCGGAAGGAGATTTTTTATGGAAGTAAAGGCAATGCCATTCACACACAACACATCTGTGGTAAGCCGCAAGCAATTCGACGACCACATTACGCTGTACAATGGCTACGTTACCATGACAAACCTAACCGATAAAACCCTAGCCACTCAACCAGAGTATTCCACTGCGAATGCATCTGGTGGGCATTTTCGCGGCTGGAAAAAAACCGAAACTTATGCGATAAACGGTATCATACTACACGAACTATACTTCCAGAGCCTAGGAAGCGAAGCCGCCGAACCACAAAAAAAAATGCAACGCCTAGCAGAACGATACTTTGGCGGCATAGACAAATGGCGCGAAGATTTCACGGCCTGTGCAACCTCGGCACGCGGTTGGTGCATTCTAGCCTACGAACAACGCACCGCCACCTGCCGCAACATCTTATTAGACACCCATGACGAGGGTCAAATAGCCACGGCCTTCCCAATAATAGTCCTTGACATGTACGAACACGCATACTTCCTAGACTACGGAACAGACAAGGCAACCTACATAAACCGCTTCCTAAGCAATCTAGCATGGGATGTAGCAGAAAAACGCGCTGGAATTATTATGTAATTTTTTCTGTACTGTTTTTTATCTTCCACCACCTCTTTTAGCCAAATCTGACATATGTCAAAATGGACGGTTCTGCTGACACTTTTATGTTGTCACAAGAACCGTCCCTTTTGATGTTTCAACATAAACTTGTGTTTGGGAAAATATTGCTCCGTTTATGGTTTTTCCGTGTAGTACGCCTCCAAAATGGGATGATTGAAATTGGTGGACGGGACACCAATAATCAACGTACTACGCCTAAACCCGCTATGATGATGCCTGTGTGTGGCGATAGAATCTGAAAAACGGGATTTTTCCGAATTTCATGACGCTATCGCACCAACAGGCATTGGTGCGAATGAATCGGCATCCCTGCGAATCGCTGTTTTTTGGGGATTAAGACGAGGAGGGATTTTCCGTTTCACTCCACGTCTCAAGCCACCAGCCATGTCGTTTTAATGACGGCAGTTGAGACAATTGAAGAATTTCGTCAAAAATGGGGCGAATAATATCAGAGTGGACAGCATATTTCGCATCCACTTCAAAAGATTTCTCGTTATACAGGAATGCAGCGTTCCAGCCTCCAAGGGTAATACGAGGGTCTTCAGTCGGAAATTCGTGAATGGATATTTCAACGAGGTAAGCGAGATTCCGAAACGCTTGATAGTCTAATACTACTGTTGTACTTTCTTCAACCGACTTCATAAAGTTGCGCCTATATAAGTTTACATGTCGCCCCACACCAGTTTCTAAATTTTGTATGCGCAACCAAGTCCTTCGACTGCGTCCGTAAGAACTTACTAATGTTCCGTCGTTTTTTAGGACAAAATAAAATGTCCAATCTGGAGTATTTTGGGGAAACAGTGCCATTATCATAAATATGTCATCTTTCTGCATATCTATCTCACGTTGCTGGTAAACTGCAAAGGCAATACTCACAACTACAAGCAAGAAAAATACCACAAGCCCTTTAACATATCGCCGCCGCATTAGTAATTAAACCTCCGCGGCAAGCCTTGTTCATCTCTTATCATATTTTCGGTAATTCCACCACGAGTAACTCCGAATTTGATTGTCGCTAATTCCTCAAGCGTAACAGTTTTAGTTACTGTTATGTTTCTTCCTATTGGCCCAAAATGTTGAACACCCACTACATGCGAATACCTTATTGTTAAACGAGTATCAATTGTTGCACCTCTCATTGCTCTGTCAGCATGAATTAATTTGTGTGCCATGGCAATGCGCCACAAACCTTGTTCAAAAATCATCAATCAGAATGTCTCCGCAACAACTTTAGGTGAATTATCCCTTTTGTCCTGCATTATGAAGTGCCTGTGAAATGTCAATATCAAATACGGTTGAACCGCTAAGTCCACCATAACATTTCCCATCTTTCAAACCCTCATCATCATCAAGGTTAAAATTGGAATCGCTCTCCAATACCTTCATTTCGTGTTCTTTTATATCCCGTTTTTCAAGCGAAATATATTGTCTGTTGAAATAGTACTTATTGCCTTCGCGGAGTTTAATATATCTCTTTGCTTTAATGTCAGTTAAATCCTCTGGAATCCCATTGCCACACCAACAATAAACGGCATAAAAATTTCTTTTTGCTCCTCCTTCTTGAAGTGTCCCTGTTTCAGCGACTCTTAGCACAATATATTTTCCGATATACTCAGAATATTCGATACCCTTTCCGATAATCTTATAGGAAATAAGGTCTCCAAGCTTCCAAGGGTCATCTTTCATCCAAGATGGTATGGGAATTTTCTTGGCAGGAGGCATTGGAGAAAGCAAAAGTTGCTTTGCTTTCTCCAGTTCATTCCGTCTCTTTTCTATATCTTTTTTCGATGCAGATTCCCAACGAAGTAAATCTCGTCCACTTTCAATAACAGCTATTGCCGAATCTTTGACTTCTTGCAAGAGCCGTCCTTTTTTCCATTGCGTTACAGCAAGCGACATCCAAAAAACAGGCAATTCATCGTCATTTAGGTCTGCTGGAAAAAGTGTATTTTTTACAATTGCTGTCGCTTCCTCGCTTGTTTTTCCTTTTGCGATTTGCTCTACATAGCTATCCCTTATGTCACAGGCATAATCATCTGAAAAAATAGCTGTTCCCCATGCACCCATGATACTCTCCCTTATCAAAACAACCAAGCATTAAAATCGTCTATGGCTGTAAATATATTTCCGCCGCTTGACGCTATGCCAAAAGCTCGGTCAAGCTCGCTTGAGAAACCAATTATATTCCCAGCAGCTATCTCGTTTCTTGCGTTATCCAAGGCACTCAAAGTAAATGAGCCTATCAACATTTGTTCCCATGCTCGGGCAGACTCTCGGCTAAGTTCTGTCTTAACAATAACCATACTATAATGCCTAGTTGGGGATAACGGTCTTTGATGCGCTCTTTCTCTTCGCGCTACATTATTTGTCCTTCCGACATAGCGAACTTTACTGCTGGAATCAATGAGAACATAAACAGAGTGTCCAGACGTAGGCCCTCTTTGATAATCCTTGATAATTGAATCTACAAAAGAGGTTACTGTGGAACGGGCGTTGTCTGCATTAGAAAAGATTGCACCTATGTTACCCGTTGCATCATCAAATGCATGACCCATTGCTATACTCATTTGTGTTAGTGCGTCTTGCCCCGCTGGAGTTGCAGACCAATACGCTATTGTTGCAAACGCTGCAATCATCAATAGCGCAACCGTCGCTGTTTTTGTCGCAATTGCCTTCTCTGCAACCAGCCCCGAAGGGTCATTCCACATGATTGGGTTGTGCATGGTAAATACGTATAGGTTTGCGGCTTGCAATTGTGCTAGAGGGCTGTCAAGCCCCTTATGCACTTCCCATAGTGGGTCAAGGTATAAATTAAATCAAGGCAACAGTGGCTAATTAGTGGATATTACCTTTTTCAGCGTTCTGATTTCTTTCCTTATTAGCTCAAGTACTTCCT
>Ga0123355_10006236_pt1 | contig 17617 bp, 16 predicted proteins | sample TergutEmb28metaG_3_FD_89872 | JGI IMG/M metagenome (GOLD analysis project Ga0123355, IMG submission 89872) | Embiratermes neotenicus P1 segment gut microbial communities from Petit-Saut dam, French Guiana - Emb289 P1 | ecosystem: Host-associated > Arthropoda: Insects > Digestive system > Gut ...
CGCCGATCGGGAAATGCATCTTCAGGCCGCGCACTTCGAGCAGCGGCGTCACGTTTCCTGCGAGCGCGGTCATGCAGCCCTGCCGGGGGCGTCAGTGAGTGCCTCGCTGCGCCAGCATGCGGTGCTTTGCCCCTCCGCCCCGCAGCTTTCGAGCGCCGGCCGCGCTGTCGCGCAGACCTCTGCGGCGAGGCGGCAGCGCGGGCGAAACGCGCAGCCGGGGTCGAGCCGCGCCAAGTCGGGTGGTTGACCGTCGACCGGATCGAGCCGCGCCTGGCGCGGGCGGTCGAGCCGCGGCACCGAGTGCAGCAGCGCGATCGTGTATGGGTGGCGCGAACGGTGATAGATCGCCTCGGCCGGGCCGCTTTCCACGATGTGCCCGGCATACATGACGTTCACCCGGTCGGCATAGCGCGCGACGACGCCGAGATTGTGCGTGATGATGACGAGTGCGACGCCAAGCTGGTGGGTCAACCGCTGCATCAATTCCAGGATCTGTGCCTGAATCGTTACGTCGAGCGCCGTCGTCGGCTCGTCGGCAATGATCAGCTTCGGGTCGCAGGCGAGCGCGATCGCGATCATGATGCGCTGGCGCATGCCACCGGAAAGCTGGTGCGGGTATTGCCTAAGCCGGCGCGCCGCATCGGCGATGCCGACGAGGCCCAGCAGCTCTATCGCGCGGCGTTCGCATTCGGCGCGGTTTGCGCCGCGATGCTGCTCCAACGTCTCGGTGATCTGGCGGCCAATTGTCAGAACCGGGTTCAGCGAAGTCATCGGCTCCTGAAACACCATGCCGATCTCGCCGCCGCGCACCTGGCGCATTTCGCGGTCGCTGAGGCGCAACAGGTCGCGGCCGCCGAACCAAACCTCGCCGCCGGAAATACGTCCGGGCGGATCCGGAATGAGCCGCAGCAGCGACAGCGCGCTGACCGATTTTCCTGAGCCGCTCTCTCCGACGATCGCAACCGTCTCGCCTGGCTCGACGCTGTACGACACGCCGTCAACCGCATGTACGATGCCCGCACCCGTACGAAACTCGGTACGCAGATCTCTCACGTCCAACAGCGGCAAGAGGCGTGCTCCACCTAGTCGCGAGCAGGGCCAACGCGGGTCGTTAAGTAACCGTTGGTATCGACGCCCAGCGGCAGTGTCAACGTCGATGCGTCACTCCGAGCCGGCCATGGACGGTTTGTTCGGACCGCCGGCATCCCCTCTGGGTGTGCGCCGTGGCAAGGGCTTTGGCCGGCAATTGCCAGACGGACGTACTTGACTCTCTCGGGCCAACGAAGCGACGCATTTGCACGCCGCTTGGGGAGACTGCCGAGGCAGAGCCGAACAGAGGATCGTTGCAGCCGTCGCGGTAAATCCGGTCAGTCCAAGCTGGTTGAGCGGCCTAACTGCCGCCGTGCGGCCGCCGCCGTCGCCCCAAGCTACCGCAGATTATGCGTCGTGTGCGCGCAGGCCGAGCCACCGGGCGAGGCGTGCGAGATGCGCAGCAATGATCGTCCACAGCAGGTTTCCTGCCCGCAACGGCACGGCCGGGGGCACCGGTCGATGCGACCCCGCATGGTCTTCGGCTGCTGCAGCGGACACATCAGAGACCGGCGCGTCCTGAGCGAACTCGTCCGCTGCGCGGCGGGCGAAATCCGCCATGATCGCGTTAGCCACCGGCACGCCACCGGTGCGTGCAAAATCCGCCAGCACTCCACCGAGTTCCGCGTCAGACACGATGCTGACAACCGTGGTCGGTTCCGCCGCTGCAGTATCGGCGTGCAATGCGAACGACAACTTCACTCCGATCCGCGCCGCACGCATGTCGGCGTTACCGCGGCCTTGCAGCTTGCCGGTATGCGCTTCCTGGTTGAACTCGCAGATAACCCGTCCCTTGAAGTTGATCTTCTTGGGTCCGAATGACACCACCATCGCGCCGGGCCACGAGCCGTCCTCGGCCTGCGGCTCCAGCACCGCGCCGGGCATGCACCTTGCCATGCGCGGCACGTCGAGAAAGCGACGCATCACTTCATCCGGCGTGCCGGGGACACGAAACTCGCCTGCGAAATGCATGCGTCAGGCCACCGGGCGCAGCAGCGGTGCGTGGCTTTCGCGCCCAAAATGCACCTTGGCGTAGGGATCGGTCGGCGTGGTCGGCGACACGCGCGCGTCAATCAGATAGAGGCCGCCCTTGCGCAGTCCCGTCGTGATGGCGGCGGGTAGCTCGCCCACATCACGCAGCAGCACGCCATCGCCGCCGAACGCCTTCGCGAGCGCGGCGAAGTCCGGCGACTCCCACTGCGCCAATTTCTCGTCAAAGCCCTTCGCCACCAGTTTGTGGACCTCCGCGCCGTAGCCGGTGTCGTTCCATACCACCAGCACCATCTGCATCTTATGACGGACGATCGTTTCCAGTTCCTGGATGTTGAACATCAGGCTGCCGTCGCCCTCGACAGCGATGTGCGGACGGCCGGGGTTGCCGGCGCCGGTGCCGATCGCGACGCCAATGCCCTGGCCGACGGCGCCGAAGCCGTACGAGTACTGAATCTCCACGCCCTCGGGTAGCGGCGCGTACATACCGACCCAAGCGAAAAAATGCCCGGCGCCGACCGTGAACAGCGCGCCCGTCGGCAACGATTCGCCGAGCGCACGGGCCAATGCGCGCGGGTCCAGACCGTCGTGTGGCGGTTCGAACCGGTGGGGCGGTGCATCGAGCACGGCGCGGGCAGCGGCGGTGCGGAACCCTTCGCGGCGGATCTGGCGCGATTCCAGTGCCTCGTTGATTGCCGCGACCGATTTGCGTGCATCACCCTGCACATAGAGGCCAGGGATAACGCCGATTTCGTCCGGCACGGCGCGGATGTCGATGCGCGCGACCTCGGCGGAGGGGAACAACAGGCCACCCTCGGTGGTGTAGTATCCCAGCTCTGCGCCGACGCCGAGGACGAAGTCCGCCTCGGCAAGCAGTTGTTCGGACGGGGCGGAGGCGAACGCGCCGGCAATGCCGATGTCCCACGCGTGACCGGCGAAATAGCCCTTGCCCTGCAACGAGGTGGCGAGCAGCGCGCCCACCCGGTCGGCGAGACGGACGAGCTCGTCGCGTGCATTTGCGGCGCGGGCGCCGCGGCCAGCGACGATCACCGGGCGCTCCGCAGCAACGAGCTTCTCGATCACCGGCGCGAGCAGATCGGGGCTCGGCGTTTCCACACGCGGCGGCAGGAATTCGGTCGAGGCGCGGTAGTCGTAGTCCCAGTCGAGCTCTTCTTCCTGCAGGTGCATCGGCAGATTGAGCACGACAGGACTGCGGTGAATGCGTGCGGCATAGAACGCCTCGGCAATTTCCTCAGCCATATTATCGAGGCTGGTGATGGTATGGAAACGCGCGCTGGAGGCCTCGGCGAAACGGCGCTGATCCATCGACTGCGTGCGGTTCTTGGCGCCCGGCTCTATTTCCCCGGCGATCAGCACCAGCGGCGTCTTGCCGCGATAGGCAGCGATCAGCGAGGTGCCGCACTGTGTGAGGCCAGGGCCGCAGGTTACCATGGCAACGCCGATCTTGCCGCTCGTGCGACTGTAGCCGTCGGCCATTGAGACGGCCATCGATTCATGCCGCGCGTTGTATGGTTTGACCGACGGGTTGCGGCACAGCGCGCCCCACAGCCACATGTTGCCATCACCCATTAGGCCGAAGAAGTCGGTAACGCCCTCGGCGATGAGGGACTGTGCGATGGCTTCGTAGGCTTTCACGATCGTGCTTCCTTTGCTCGTCAATCCGCTGCGCGTGTTGCCCGATAATGCCTGGACGGTGCCGCCGGTCGTCAACTGTCGCCAGCCGACAAGGTTCAGCCTGGCGTCCGTCGGCCGCTTCAGCGGCGGTTCGGCCGATCGAGCAGGAAGTCGTCGTCCCGCACCGCTGCGTTGCGCGGCGGATTTTGCGGTCCGCAGCAGACATCTGGCCAGTTGATGGTGGGGTCCAGATCCATATTGGAGAAATACAAGCATAAATGGCGTTCGTTGCCCGAGACATTTCGCGCCCGCCCCGCGTCGGCTGCCCGCGTGTCGTTGGCGCAGTGCACAGACATGTCGGCACCATTCTTCACGAACATGTGCGGGATCGTCGGCACCGGCAATCGGACACCGCGGCTCTTGCCCGCGGCGCCTGATGATCGGCAGGCGGTGCGTGGTCGCGAGGCGTTCCCGATATCCTTACATTCGGCGAGGCCGCGCCTCGACGTCAGCGGCGCTCGACCCGGAAGAGCCCGTCCGGCGCAGTGACCTTCCACGCCCGATTGCCGCCTCGCCGAAGCGTTGCCGTAGCGCGTCGATCGCTGCCTGCGCCGCGGCAAGTCTGGGCGTTTCGGCGTCGGCGAGGTCGCCGTGATCCGCCAAATTGCCCGGCACCAGTGGTTGGGCGCCGATGCCGATCAACCGGAACGCCGTGCCGGTCGCTTCGCGCACCAACAGCGCGCGGGCGGCTCCGAACAAACGATCGGGCAGCGCCGTCGGATTAGGCAGGCGTGCATTGCGGGTACGGATGGCGAACCGGTCGGTCTTCAGCTTCAGCACCACGCCGGCGGCGGCCATGTCGTGCTCCCGCAGTCGGCGAGCCAGTTTTTCGGACAGGCGCCACAGGGGGTGTTCCAGATCCTCGACACGCGACAGGTCCATGTCGAACGTTGTCTCCGCGCTGACAGATTTGCTCTCGCGCGACGGATCGACCGGGCGCGAATCCTCCCCGCGCGCGCGATGCGCCAGCGCCGGGCCGTCTTCTCCGAGCTTGCGCAATGCGTCGCGGTCGGACAGCGCCTGTAAATGCCCGAGCTGGGTGATGCCGAGCATTGCCAGCTTCTGCGCCAGACTCGGTCCGATGCCGGGTAACAGCCGCACCGGTTCGGCCTTAAGTACCGCGGCCGCCTCGCCCGCGCCAATCACCGCGAACCCGCGCGGCTTGTCGCGGCCAGCGGCAATCTTCGCCAGCAGACGGTTCGGTGCCAGGCCGATGGACACTGTGACGCCGACTTCGCGTTCCACGTCGCGGGCGAAGCGAACCAACACGACGGCGGGTGGTGCACCGTGCAGCACCTCGGTTCGGGCAAGGTCGAGCACCGCCTCATCGATCGACAGCGGTTGCAGCAGGGGGGTGAGGCGTGTCATCAGGGCGCGAATCTGTCGCGATACGGCGACGTATTTGGCGAAGTCGGGGCGGATCACGACTGCGTCGGGGCAAGCCTTGAGCGCCCTGAACATCGGCATCGCGGAGCGCACGCCGTACATTCGGGCGACGTAGCAGGCGGCGGTAACAACGCCGCGCACGCCGCCGCCGACGATCACAGGTTTGGCCGCAAGCTCCGGGCGGTCGCGCTTCTCTACGCTGGCGTAAAATGCGTCGCAGTCGATGTGCGCAATCGTGAGGGAGAACAGCTCGGGATGGGAGATGAACCGGGCGCCGTGGCAGACCGGGCAGGGGCCAGGTGCGTCGGTCACGGACGCGCAATCGCGGCACAAGTGGACATCACATTTCGAGCGGGAGAGGTCGGCGGGCGAAGCAATGCCGTGCGAGGAGCGTGCGTTTGGCGTTTCTCCAGGCGCTTCGCGCTGGTCTCGCCGTCTCTGCGGGGGAGGTCTGCTTATTGTTCCTCCCACAGCCACGCTGCTCCCCTGACCCCCGACGAGTCTCCATGTTTGTTGCGGACGATGGGCGTGGCGATTACGTCGCTGAATACATGGCGTGGCAGCAACCGTGGCAGCTCAGTGTAGAGATGGTCCATGTTGGAGAGGCCACCACCGAGAACGATGCAGTCAGGGTCGAGCAAATTGACCACCTGGGCCAGGCCCCGTGCCAACCGGTCCGTGTGTCGCGCCAGTGCTGCCTGCGCGCGTTCATCACCGGCCGCGCCGCGTGCCGGCAAAGCACTCGCATCGCGCGCTACGGGTCCGTCGGCGTCTCGCGCCAGCGCCGGGCCGCAGACAAAGGTCTCGAGACAGCCCCACGCGCCACACCAGCAATGCGGGCCAGGGAGCTCGTCCAGCCGGGGCCACGGCAGAGGGTTGTGTCCCCACTCGCCAGCGACGCCGTGCGGGCCGCGATGGACTCGTCCGTCCGTCACGACGCCGCCGCCAACGCCGGTACCCAGGATAACGCCGAACACGACACGATAGCCCTCGCCGGCACCATCGGTGGCCTCCGACAGGGCGAAGCAATTGGCGTCGTTCTCCACCCGCACCTCGCGACCCATCTTCCGCGCGAGATCCTGATCGAACGGATGGCCATTGAGCGCGGTGGAGTTCGCGTTCTTCACCCGCCCGGTCGCCGGACTGATCACCCCGGGAATGCCGACGCCGATCGTCGCGGTGACGCGGAGCTGCGCTTCCACCTCGCGAACCAGCGCGGCAATGGCGTCGAGCGTTGCTTCGTACCCGCCGGTCGGTGTGGGGATGCGGTGCCGCAGCGCCGCGCTGCCATCCGGAGCGAGGACGACAATCTCGATCTTTGTGCCGCCGAGGTCGATACCGATACGGTGCTGGCCCATGACGGCCGCAGTCTATGCCGGCCGGTGTGCCATTGACAGGCGGCCGCGCGGCGTCTTCGTGTGCACCTGCAACCCGGTCGTCTCGCATGCTGTCGTTTGCCTTTGCCCTGGTGCTGGTCGCCGCGTCGTTCGGCGCGCTTCTGGTATGGATGAACCTTGCACCCGGCCGGGTCGCGCCGCGCTGGCCGTTTGGCGCGTTGCACGCCGCGCTGGGCGCCGCAGGCCTGGGGGCTCTGCTGTTGGCGTTACGCGGGCCGCCGCGCGGCGAGGCGATGGGTGTCGGCGCGTTTGGCCGCATTGCCGCCTGGCTGCTGGCGCTCGCGCTGCTGATGGGGCTGGTGTTGCTGTCGAAGCGGCTGCGCCACCGGCCGCCGACCAGTGGACCAATCGGCATTCATGCCACGCTGGCGATCAGCGGCGCGGTGATGCTCGCCGCCTATACGCTGGTCGGGTGAATGACGACTGTTACACGGCAATATCAGGAGTTCATCCTCGATCTGCTCGCGCCGCTGGTGCCGCAGGCCCGGCGCATGTTCAGCGGCGTCGGATTGTTTCATCGCAGCGTCATGTTCGGGCTGCTGGTGCGCGACGCGTTCTACCTGCGGGTCGATGAGCGCACGCGGGAGAAGTTCGAAGACGCAGGCAGCGGTCCGTTCACCTATGATCGCGCGGGACGGACGGTCCGCCTGACGGCTTATTATGAGGTGCCGGAAGTCTTGCTGGATCAGCCGGAGCAACTTCTGGAGTGGGCGCGCGATGCGGTCGCCGTTGCGCAGGCGGTGAAGCGTCGATAAATGCTGTGAAGCGCTGAACTGCAACTGGGGATCGCCTGTCATTGCAAGGCGAGCAGCGGCCGGGCAAACCCGGGCTTCATTCGTGGTCACTGCGCGCGATTGATTCCTCGGGTCAAGCCCAATGACCCCGTGGATTCCTCGTATTGACAGAGCGGTGTGGGTTCCGTTTATCGGAGATCGTTGCGCTGCGTGCTGGCCTTATGCTGGCCGCTTTCGCGTCCACCCCAGCATCGGCCGAGGCGGCCGGATCGATGCTGGGGGTCGCGACGCGGCGGGCCAGTACGTCGGCGGAGTACCTGCAAGAGCATGGCGTGCAGGTGCAGGACTTTCCGAAGCCTGCAGGGACGTCCGAGGCACTGCTCGGCGGACAGACGCCGCTAGGTTGACCTGCGTGAAACTGGAAGTTGCGCGCAGATCTACGACAAGCGGCTCGGCCAAAACTGGTAGCGCCGCGTTGTTGATGGCAGAGATGACCGGCGAGACGACTTTACCGCTGCCGTTGCGGCGCTAGGCTGGGACTTCAATCCCGCTGGGGCATTGCCTCGGGCACGATCGTCGTCACGATCGACGCATCCAGGGCCTCGTAGTCATGGTACCCGATCGTCGCGTACAACTCTGCCCGCGTCTGCATCCGTTCGACCATGTTCTGCGTGCCTCCGTCGCGGGCGATTGCTCCGTACAACTCGGCCTGCGCCTTGTTCGCGACGCGCAGCGAGCTGACCGGCCAAATCACCATCTTGTAGCCCATCGCCTCGAACTCGCTCGCCGTGAAGAACGGTGTGCGGCCGAACTCCGTCATGTTGGCAAGCAGTCGAACACCGGGCAGGCGGCCCGCCAGGGTGCGGAACATATCGCCCGAGGTTAGCGCCTCGGGGAAGATCGCGTCGGCACCGGCTTGCAGGAACAGTTTCGCGCGTGCCACTGCGCCGTCGATCCCCTCGGAAGCCGCTGCGTCCGTGCGCGCGATGATGAACAAATGCCGCCTAGCCCTCGCGGCGGCCGCGATCTTGGCTGCCATGTCGTGCGGATCGGCCAGTTTCTTGTCGTTCAGGTGGCCGCATTTCTTTGGCAGCAGTTGGTCCTCGATATGGACCGCCGCCGCGCCGGCATCCTCGAAGCTGCGCACCATGTGCATGACGTTCAGCGCCTCGCCGTAGCCAGTGTCGCCATCGACCAGCAGAGGCAGCCCGGTCGCGCGCGCGATCTGGCGGATGAAGAAGCACACTTCGTCCACTGTGATCATCCCCAGATCGGGGATGCCCATGGACGCGGTCATGGCGGCGCCGGACAGGTACAGCGCGTCGAACCCTGCAGCCTTGGCCTGCAGTCCGGCCTGGCCATTATGCGCGCCGGGCATGCGTAGGATGCCGGGGCGCGCGAGCAAGCCGCGGAGGCGCTCTCCGGCCGGGGTCGTCGGGAGGTCGGCGGCGACGAGGTAGGTCATGCTTGGGCGCTCCGATGCGGCTCCGTCAGGGCTTATCTGATCACACGCAGGAAGGACAGCTTCGACGATGCTTGACGTTCCAAACGTGCTGCTGACGCTGCCTGCTCGCTGCGCATGGCTGAGACTTTCATACCGCCGCAGATGCGGGTCTCCGGGGCGCCTCCCATCTGGCCGCAATATCACTGGCTGGCGCGCGGCGGTTATTGCGACGAGCGCAGCGAGGACGCAGTCTCGCGCCGAAGACGGCGTGAGCGTGGCGCGCTTCGCAATCAGAGATGATGCGCCGACGCATCGTGCCAAGCCACCGCACCGGAAGGAAATGCCATGTCGCTGAGCCGGGAATTCGCGAAGTTTGTTGCCGGATTGCGATACGCGGATCTGCCGTTTGACGTTGTCGATCGGGCCAAGGGGGTCACGTTGCAGGCGCTGAGCTCGGCGCTGGTTGCGCACGACCTGCCGGCCAGTAAGCAGGCGCTGGCACTGATGCAGGAAGAGGAGGCCGGTGGCGGCGGTGCTGCTACGGTGTTGTGCAGCGGAAACAAGATGACCAAGGCCGGCGCGGCCTTCGTGAACGCCGAAATGATCCTGGCGGGCGGCAAGTGGGACACGTTCCGCATGCTGACGCATCCGGGCACGGCGATCATTCCGGCCGCTTTGGTCGCGGCGGAAACCAGCGGCGCCGGCGGTGAGCAGTTCCTGACCGGTGTTGCCGCGGGTTACGAAGTGATGCAGCGCATGGCGGCCGATTTCATCCCAACGGTGATGTCGCGCGGTTTCCATGCCGGGCCGGTGTTCGGCATTTTCGGGGCGGCGGTGGCGGCGGCGAAGATCCAGGGCCTCGACGCAGACCAGATCAACAGCACCATCGCACAATGCGTCAACCTGGCGGCGGGCAATTTGGAGGGCGCCCGCAGCGGCGGTCGCTCGCTGCGTGAAGGTGGCGCAGTGCGCAATGCGCTGCTCGCGGTTGCCATGGCGAAGCACGGCACGCCCGGCGGGGAGACAACGCTGGAAGGTGATGCGGGCTTCTATCACGCTTATACGGGCAACAACCGTGGCGAGCTACGTTATAGCTTCACCGGGCAGAATCGGACCGAGATTTCGAGGATTGCCGACGGCCTCGGCCGTGAGTGGCTGTTCCTGGAGACGCTGTACCGCGTCTATTCGACCGCCGGCTACAATATTGCACATGTCGACGTGACGGCGCGGTTGTGTGAGCAGCATGACATCACCTACACCGACATCGACCGCATCGAGGCGTTGGTGAACTGGTTCGAGACCGAGTATCCGAGCCCTGCATTTCCCACGCCTGGCAATGACGGCAAGCCCCGCGTCGGCAGCACCCAGTATTTCACTGCTTACGGCGCGGCGACGCGCGGCTATCCGATGCTGCGCGGCGCGCAACCGCGGCCTGGCGAGAGCGATCCGCCCGAGGTACTGGATCTGATGCGCCGTGTTACGCTCATCCCAACGGTCCGGCGGACATTGTTCGGGCCTAGGATCACAGTGTTCACAAAGGATGGGCGAAGCTTCGTACGCGAAGGCACCGGCCGGGAATTTATCTGGGATTTCGAAGAGGAGGCACGACGCATCCGTCCGATCGCGCCGGGCCTGGCAATTACGTCTGCGCGGTTCGAGATGCTGATCGATACATGCCGGGAGATGCATCGGGTGGAGCATGCGGCGCAGACGCTGATCGGGCTGACCGTTCCCGGTTAACGAATACTCTGCCCTCATTGGCGGGTGAGGTCGGCGCGCACCACCGGGTGAGGTGCCGAAATCAACAGAAAGCCTGGCGTGACATCGTCAACGTCGATCTTCACGCACCGTGACCTCACCCGCTCCGCGGCAAAGGTTTTCGACTGACGAGCCAGCACCCCATCGATGACACCGCTAGCCCCACCACCGTGAGCGGCGCCAGGCGTTCGCCGAGCAACGACCACGCCAATACGGCTGCGACACCCGGAACCAGGTAGAAATTCGCCGTTGCTCGCGCAACCGTACCACGCGCCAGCATCAGCAAGTACAGTACCATCCCACCGAGCGACACGACGCCCGCATTCCACGCGACGGACGCGATCGCACCCGTCGTCCAATCTCCGTGCGGTGTCTCGAAAAGCCACATGCACACGGTGCACGTGACCGCCGAGGCGGCGAACTGCACCATCGTGCCCTCCAGCATAGGCACACCGCGGCAATACCGGCCGAAATACAGCGTGCCGCCGACCAGTGCGATCACGCCGCTGACGGTCAGTAGCAGCAGGTGCGTCTCGACCCGGCTGCGCAGCGCCGCCAGCCCGACGATCAGCACGACCCCCGCTGCACCCAGGAACAAGCCCAGCAACTGCCGCGGCGCGAGCCTCTCTCCCAGCACCGGCCAAGCCAAGGCCGCGGTGAGCAGAGGGTTCAGTGTTTGGATCAGTGCGATCGGCGCAGCGGGGACGCGGGTCATCGCCGCGTGCGCAGTCATCAGCAGGATCGCGTTCACCAGAATGCCGGCAACGGCACAGTGCTGCCACTTGCCGCGCAGTGCGCTCCACGGTCGACGACGTACCAGCACAACAGAGACCAAAATCGCGGCGCAAACCCACATGCGGACCGCTACGAACAGAAGCGGCGTGAGATATCGCAGCCCGACGCGCGATGCGATGAAAGAGGAACTCCAGATCAGCACGAAGCCGAGCGGCGCCAAGCGATCGAGCATCGTGCGGTTCAGCGGCGCCGTGACATGCCGGGGCACTATCGAGGCGTTGACGAAGCGGCGCAACCCTCGGTCTGCGGACCGGGTGTCGAGGGGCGAACTATGCCGTGGTGGAGCTCGGGCGGGCGAACGGGATCAGCAGCGCACCGCTCACCAGCGTCGCAACCGCCAGCCAGAACAAGGCGGCAATGATGCCATCGGCGCCCCTACGCTGCAGCAGCACCGCTCCCAACGACGGTGCTGCCGCCTGCGCCACCAACATCGGGAAGGCCAATCGGCCCATCAGCCTAGCGTAGCCGTTGGCGCCAAATAACGCGAGCGGCAACGTGCCGCGCACGATTGAGCGCAGGCCGATGCCGCCGCCATACAGCACCAGACCGATCCAGACAGCGCCGTAACTCTGCACCAGCAGTCCGAGGCCGACTGCGACAAAGACCGAGGCGATCAGTGCCTCCCATACCGGATGGATCCGGCGGCCGAATACCAGGTCAAGCAGCCGTGCGCCCACCTGACAGGGACCGACGATGGCGCCGAGCGCAACGGCAGTGTCCAGCGGTACGCCGCGCTGCTGCAGCGTCGTGAGCAAGTGTACAGACACGATCGCGGCGATCATGGACGCCAGCGTCTGGGTCAGTGCGACAAGTGAAAACAACAAAGGGGAACGCGATCGACGTGCCAACCTGACGGCACCTGCGGTGGAGCGCTGCGGCAGCGGCCGTTCACGCCGTGCCTCGCGCGGCAGCCCCAAGCCGTAGACGGGCAAGACCACGGCGACTTGCAGCGCCGCATAGGCGACGCATGCGCCCCGCCAGCCGAAGCATTGCAGCAAGAAAGCGCTGAGCGGCCAGCAGACCGTGCTGGCAAACCCGGCGATCAGAGTGAGCGAGGTGATGGCCGAGCGCGCTTCGCGGCCGTAGAGGCGACCGAGTGTGGCGAACGCAGGGTCGTACAGGCCGGCGCCCATCGCGACACCGAGGATCAGCCAAGCGGCGATGTAGATCGTCAAGTTCGGTGCAGCGGCAAGGCCCAGCAGGCCGATGGCAGTCAGCACGGCACTGGCCATGAGGACAGGGCGGCCACCACGGCGCTCGATCAGGTTACCGACCTTGGGGGACACCAAGCCGGACAGCACCAGACCGAGCGACAGCCCTCCAATGATCCAAGTCAGTGGCCAGCCGGTCGCTTGCGCGGTCGGTTTCGCCAGAACAGCGGGCAGATAGTAGGTCGAGCCCCACACCAGAACCTGGCCAATGCCGAGTGCGACGATGACGAACTGGCGCGGACGGTGCATCAGCGCCCCGCGTCATGGCGGCCACGTGGCGCAGCGTGGCCACCATCGTTGTGGCCGTCGATGCTTCTGCGACTAGGAGCGGAAGGCGTGGCCGGCGCCCACAATGGCAGCCACGACGTCGGACATTGGGCGGCGCCCGGCCTCATCACCGCTCCGTTGGCGTGCGCGCACCCTCTCCCAATCCGCGTTGCAGCACCGAGTTGTCCTCGGTCGCGATGAGATCGGGCAGCCGATTCGCCACCACATCGGCACGACGGCGGCGCATGTCCGCGGCGTTGAGCGCCTTGGTCTCGAAAAAGACGACACCCTCCAACACGTGGTGCGCATAGATCGCCGTGGCCGCGCCCATGTCGGCGTCTTTGGCGGGACGTATGCCGATTGGCGGGCTCCCCTTGCATGCGGCACAAGGTGACACCGGCGTGCACCTCCTCAAAGAAAATTTTTCGAATACGGCACATAAGCATAAGGTGGTTCTATGCCTCCCATCCCAACGCTCCGCCAGTTGCGCAGTCTGATCGCCGCCGCCGACACCGGCAGCCTGTCGGCAGCTGCCCGAGCTCTGCAGATCACCCAGCCTGCCGCGAGCCAGCAGTTGCGCGAGCTGGAACGTGCCTTGTCGGTTCGCCTGCTGGAGCGCGGCGGCGGCCCGATCCGCCCGACGGCGATCGGCGAAACAGTCCTGGCGCACGCGCGCAGGGTGCAGGCTGCAGTCAACGATATTGTCGCCGCCGCGACGGCGTTTCGCGGTGGCGAGACCGGCCGCGTGCGCCTCGGTACCGGCGCCACCGCCTGTATCCACTTGCTTCCGCCACTGCTTGCGCAAATGAAAGTCCGCATGCCCGGCCTCGAGATCATCATCGCCACCGGCAACACGCCAGACATGCTGCGTAGGGTGCAGGACGGTGGCCTGGACGCGGCGGTGGTGACGCTGGCCGGGCGACTCGACCGGTCACTCGAGCCACGCCGCCTGCGCGACGAGACACTGCTAGCCTATGCGCCGGCGTCGCTCCTCCCAGGTGACCAGCCACTACGTCCGGCCGCGCTGAGCCGTCTGCCGCTCATCCTGTACGAAAGCGGCGGGACCACGCGTGGCGTGGTCGACACCTGGTTTCGCGGTGCCGGTCAAACGCCGCGGCCGATCATGGAGTTGGGCAGTGTCGAGGCTATCAAGCTGATGGCCGAAAGCGGCCTCGGCGCGACGATCCTGCCGCAAAGCGCTGTCGCCTCGCCCGCGCCAGGCATGGCTCTGCGTCCGCTACGCCCGACGCTGACCCGCTCCCTTGCGGTTGTCATGCGGCGGGACAAACTCCTCGACCGCGGATTGCGTGTGTGCCTGGAGGAGTTGGGACGGCTCTGAGCGACCAGCTGCCAGTCTCAGCGACCCGACTCGCATCGCTGGCAACCGGCGACCAGTGACTGACGACCGATTCCTCAGCCGAGCCGCCGACGGTACAGCGCGATCAGCCGCTCCCAGTGCCGTTCTGCGGCTGGCTGGTCGAAACACCAGCGCTGTGGAAAGGCGAAGCCATGGTGCACGCCGGGATACAGTTCCAGCTCGCCCGGATTATCGGACTTCTCGAACAACCCGCGTAACTCGGCAACCATCGGCAGCGGCGCCAGCTCATCATGTTCCGCGCAGGCGATGTAAAGCTCACCCTCAGCCTTGGCGAGATTGAGGTGCGGGCTTTCCTCCGCCTCGCTGACCAGCCATGTGCCGTAAAACGATGCCGCCGCGGCGACGCGGTCCGGATAACGCGCTGCAGCGGCGAGCGCGTAGGGGCCGCTCATGCAATAGCCATGTGCGCCGACGGCACCGGTCTTCGCCGCTGGCTGCCCGTCAAGGAATGCGAGCGCATCGGCGATGTCGGCCATCACCGGCGGGATGGTCATCTTGGTGCGCACTGCGCGCATCCGCGCGTGCTCTGGGCTGCCGTGCTCCAGCACGTCGGCGCCGTAAATCGTATCGCGGCCGGCCCGGTAGTAAAGGTTCGGCAGCAGAACGTAGTAACCAACCGTTGCGAGGCGGCGGGCCATGTCGCGCAGCTCCTCGCGGATGCCGGGCGCGTCCATCAGCAGGAACACGGCGGGATGTGGGCCGCTTCTCTCGGGATGGACGATGAAGGTCTCCATCGCGCCGGACCTGGTCGTGATGTTCAGGGTTTGCTCGATCATGCGGCGTAGTCCTGTCGGATGCGTGCGCGGACGCGAACGATCACAGTTCGCGGGGGAATGGGCAAGAGCGGGCGCTGACCGTTCTACATCCGTTGCTCTCGCACAGCGACGTTTCGAGACCGTGCGAGCTCTTAAGGCTGGTACCCGATATGCCGACGGACAGTTTCATACGGACCGCTTCGTGTGGCACAGTGTCGAGAAGTCATGCGCGACTGATCAACTCGGAACTCGGAAACCCGGGGATGGCATCAACAGCCGCAGCCTGCTCTGCGGCGCCACGCGCGACAAGCCATCGGGCGAGGCGTCAGCTGCCGCGTCATTCGGACAAGCAGGAAGGAATGACATCCCGTCTCTTTGATGCGTGATCCTGTTAGTAGCACAGAAATCATGCGGCGACCTTGAACTCGGAGGGATGACCGCCAAAGACGTCACCACGACTTGACCGATGAGCGCGGGCGAATCGTTCGCGCCGTCGTCTTGGTCCCAGTACTCGGCCGTGATCAGCCAGCTGACGCAGGATCCGTCCTGCACCACAATTCCCCCGCCCTGCCGCATGCCAGAGAGGATCGTTCGCGATGAAAATCACTGCTGTCGAGACTACCTGGACGCGCATCCCCTTCGACATGGGCGGCCAGCCTGCGGTCTCCGGCGGCATCGGCTGGCAACACATGAACACGGTCTGGCTGCGCGTCATCACCGATCAGGGGCTGGAAGGCTGGGGCGAGGCCTTCGGGCATGCCTCTGCCGCCACCACCATGGCGACGCTGAACAGCCAGCTTGCGCCCGCCATCCTCGGACAGGACGCGCGCGACATTGCCGGCCTGCGCAGCCGCCTGAGCAAGGTGTTCCACTCGTTCGGCCGCAACGGCCCTCACGTCTTTGCCTTGTCCGCGCTCGACATCGCGCTGTGGGACATTGCCGGCAAGGCTGCCAACCTGCCGCTCTGGCGCCTGCTCGGCGCGTCTCCGGTCGAGCGCCTTCCCGCCTACGCCAGTCTGCTCCGCTACGGAGAGGCCGGCATGGTCGCCGCCGCGTGCGAGCGTGCGCTCAGCCGCGGCTATCGCGACGTGAAGCTGCACGAGGTCACGGTCCCCGAAGTGCGCACCGCGCGACAGGTGCTGGGGCCGCTAGCGCAGTTGATGGTCGACGCGAACTGCCCCTGGACGGTGACCGAAGCGATCGCCATGGCACGGCAGATGCGCGACTGCGGCCTGTGCTGGTTGGAGGAGCCAGTCTCGCCACCCGGTGACCACGCCGGCCTCGCGCGTGTGCGCACCGAGGCTGCGGTGCCGATCGCCGCCGGAGAGAACGCCGCCGGCTTGCATGATTTCCACCAGGCGTTCCACGCCGGCGCTCTGGACGTGGCGCAACCGAGCGTCATCAAGATCGGCGGACCGTCGGCGATGCTGGAAATTGCCGCGCTCGCCAAGGCCTATGGTGTGCGGCTCGTTCCGCACAACGCGTATTTCGGCCCGGGCTACCTCGCCTCATTGCATGTCAACGCCACGATCGCCCCCAATGCACCCTTCGAACGTCTGTTCATCGATTTGGAAGCGACCCCGCTGCATGACCTTGTCCTCGCTGAGAACGGTTCGGTAAAAGTGCCGGACGGGCCCGGCCTCGGGCGTGATCCGGAGATAGCCGTGATCGAGCGCTATCAGCTCGCAGAGCCGATGGTGCATCGGGTGTGAATGTCGCGGCTCCAGCTATATTGTGGACCAAGCGTGCAGACACACAGGTTGAACCGACGTCATGTCCAGAGGAGGGCTCGAACGTCGCGCGGTTCCTTCGTGCGCTTCTAGAGCCGGTGAGATCGGGAAGCCTGCTTTTCGCACATACTGTAGTTCGCATTCCGTGACGCATCGGATGTTGTGGTCGCCTGTCGCACGTGCGCCGACCCGCCGTTCTTGCGGCCCCAGCACGCGCAATACCGCCGCGGCTTGCCGATAAGATCACGGGGTGGGACACAAGGCCCCGACTCGCCGCCTTCACCCGACCCAGCCTATGCTTTGCTATCATGGAAACGTCACACTAAGCGGCCCAACATCCGTCTTTCTTGCGCCGTGAAACACCGGTGGAGTCCTGCTTGCCTGGCCCTGAGTTGCGGATCGACGCGTTGTCCAAGGCCTGGGGCGGCGTGTGTGCGCTCGACTCGTTATCGGTCGCGATGCCGGCAGGCGGCTTCACGGTGTTGCTCGGTGGCTCTGGCTGCGGCAAGACCACGTGCCTGCGCATGATTGCCGGTCTGGATCAGCCGACCGAAGGGCGCATCCTGATTGGCGAGCGCGATGTCACTGCGCTCCCGCCCGCCGCGCGCGGCGTGGCCATGGTGTTCCAATCATACGCTCTCTTCCCCCATCTCAATGTCGCCGAGAACATCCTGTTCGGCCTGAAAGCCCGCGGCGTGTCGCGCGCTGAACGCGACCGCCGACTGGACCATGCGGTGCAGCTGCTGGGCATCCGCGCTCTTCTCGCCCGCAAGCCGTCGCAAATCTCCGGAGGCCAGCAGCAGCGCGTTGCGCTGGGCCGCGCCATCGTCGCACAGGCGCCGGTGTGTTTGATGGACGAGCCGTTGTCGAATCTCGACGCGCAGCTTCGCGCGGAAATGCGCCGAGAGATTGTTGCGTTGCAGCGCCGCCTCGGTCTCACCATGGTCTATGTCACGCACGACCAGACCGAGGCGATGAGTATGGCCGA
>Ga0123355_10006237_pt1 | contig 17613 bp, 16 predicted proteins | sample TergutEmb28metaG_3_FD_89872 | JGI IMG/M metagenome (GOLD analysis project Ga0123355, IMG submission 89872) | Embiratermes neotenicus P1 segment gut microbial communities from Petit-Saut dam, French Guiana - Emb289 P1 | ecosystem: Host-associated > Arthropoda: Insects > Digestive system > Gut ...
AGCCTACCTGTCGCAGTAACCGTCATTTGAAAACTCGTATGAATCCGCCCATCACTACCGATAACTTTGAGCAGGCCATCCGCATATGTGGATTTCAGCTTAGCCAGCTCCCTATATTCCTTTATAAGAGCGATAATCGGGTGCTTGCCAAACAAGCTATCTAGCACTTCAACATTTGTCGAATATCCTGTCTTTGTTTTCTTAGGAGCAGGCAACATTAGTTTTTCAAATAAAATCACACCGAGTTGCTTAGGAGAATTGATGTTGAATTCTTCATGAGCAAGTTCGTGTATTTGTTTTTCAATATCAGAAATACGAGTTGCGAGGGTATTACCATAGGCTATGAGTGCGTCTTTGTCTATGAGAAATCCTGCAATTTCCATCTCTGCCAGCACACGACATAGCGGAAATTCGATTTCATAATATAACTTTTCCAGCTCCATTTCTTTGAGTTTCTTGCTTAGTGCAAACCTTAGTAAACCAATTGCAAAAGCTTCTTCAGCAATGGACTTTCCGGAGTCAGCTAGTAGAGACATTTGACCATTTTCATCATCTTCCGTTTTCATCATGTAGTCGCAATAACGTTCAGAAATTCGTTCGAGATTATAATTACTGTCTGTGGGAGAAATTAAGTATGCGGCAAGAGCTGTATCGAACACCCAACCCTGTGTGTCAATTCCGCGGTCTAGGCACTTTCGGAGAATATCCTTTACATCATGCCCGACTTTCTTTATATTCTCTGCAAGAAGGGCTTGTAGTGTAGAGTCGAAGTCGGCAGTTTCGCCTTTTTGAAGATAATATACTTTATTATCAGCATTGCTACTGTTTCCATTGTTTTTTCTCGTATTATCACTTTTTTTGTCATCTGCTTGCGCTTCAATATAGACGGCAATGCTGTCAAGGAACTCCACATTGAGCTTGATTGAAACAAATTCGACTTTTCTTGCAGCATTAAGCAACTTTGCACATTCATCAGATGTCGTTACATTAATAGTTTCAAATGTCTGTGCAACACTTTCAGCGGCAACTGCATTCGGCGTTCTCAATTTGTACTTGTCGATAAAGCTTATGAATCTAAGACGCTTAAATATTTCGTAAAGCTCATCGTTATTTGGCTCCTTGTTGATACAATCTTGTACGTTGAAATCAAAAGGCACGCTGGTGTGAATTTCTGCAAGCTCATATGAAAGTTCGGCAAGATCGCGCCCTACTTCAAGCTTTTTGCGTAATGTGTCCTTTATGTCCAAGCTGTCGAGATCGCTGTATATATCCGTTATATGACCAAACCTTTGCACGAGATTCATAGCAGTTTTTTCGCCAACACCGGCAACACCCGGGATGTTATCGGAAGAATCGCCCATTAATGCTTTTAGGTCGATCATTTTGTTAGGCTCAAATCCATATTCTTCTTTGAACACGGATGGAGTATAATTGTTGGTTTCAGTTTGACCACCACGAGTTTTTATATGTTTAACCCGTGTGAGTGGGCTTACAAGTTGGAGTGCGTCTTTGTCTCCTGTGACGATAATGCACTCACAGTTTTCGGTTTCGCAATTTTTTGCAAGAGTGCCAAGCAAGTCATCGGCTTCCCATCCTGCAAGTTCGTATCGTGTGATATTCATTGCGTCAAGGACATCTTTTAGAATTGGCATCTGAACAACGAGATCCTCCGGCATGGGTTTACGGTGAGCTTTGTACTCATCATATCGCTCGTGGCGAAATGTAGGAGCAGGCAAGTCAAAGGCTACGCAAATAGCATCCGGAGATTCTTCAGATATGAGGCGTTGTAGTATGGCTAGAAAGCCATAGACTGCATTTGTCGGCGTCCCATCACTCGCCGATAGGTGTCGGATGCCGTAAAACGCACGGTTGACTATACTATTGCCATCGATTGCTAAGAGTTTCATATGTGGTCTCCTTGTCTTTCACAATTGCACATTTAATATATGTTCAATCCCGACTATTCTAAAGCGTGACTTTATTATAGTCGAAATTGCGGTTTTGTCCAGAAAATATTACTATAGTAATCAGCACAACTCTGTGTTAGGATAATTTTATTCAATACAAAAAGGTTAGCCTATATTTTATGGAGAGTAACAAATGGGAAGTACACAAAAATGGAATAGACAACTGCTCGAGGGATGCGTCAGCAGTAACGGAAAGCCATACAGCATTGAACTTAAAAAGGGATCGATAAACAAACTACATGTGAACTTTATGGGTGGCGGTGCATCATGGAGTGAAGAAACAGCCAGAAAGCCGATGACGATACAAGGGATATTGATGAAAAAAGAAGGGTTTTATATCCCTCATGTCTCACCAATGATGGCGAAACTGGGACAGATCGGGCTTCTCTCTGCAAAGGACAAACGCAATCCCTTTCATAACTGGCATGTTTTGAACATCCCATATTCAACTGCAGACTTTCATATTGGAGCAAATGACTTTCACTACAAAGATGATAGTGGAAAAGAAAAAGTGCTCCATCATAGCGGAGCGAAAAATGTAGCAGCTGCACTTGAGGTGCTGAAAAACTTTTTCGTTGGAACACCCGACATACTTGTGATCTCAGGTGTGAGCGCAGGCGCATTTGGCTGTCTTGCACATGCTCCTGCAATCAAGAAAATATATCCCAACTGCGAAAACATAGTGATGTATACTGAGGGTGCTCATATACGCTCACCTATATGGCCGGAAGTAATAAATGAAGTTTGGAAGTCGGATTCCGATTTAGTGGCATATACTGAAAGTAAAGATTTAATTTTTGACCTGTTCCGCTATGCTAGAGATAATATGCCGACAAGTACGAGATTTTTACACTCTGTTTCCGTGTGGGATGAGGCTCTTGTACAGTTTATGTCAAAGATGAATCACGGTAAAACAGAAATCAGCGAACAAACACTACAAGAGTTTCATATCACCTTGATTGAAGTCGTGAAAAAACTGAAAGCAGAAATTGCAAATTACTCATACTACCTAACTGACTACGGAAAGAAAAAAGACGGTACAACACCGCACATCTTCTCAGGCTCGCCAAAAATGTTATATGGCAAAATGCAAGACGGCGTAGCCCTTGCAGATTGGATATCTCAAGGGTTTGTGAAAAGCCCGGAGGATGTTGGAGTTGGGTTTGTTAAACACTAAAGAGCATAAGATTTATTGTTGATTTGCAACTGTCGTGTGTTATACTAAATACAACTTTGAGTGAGGAGGGTTGTGAAGTGATTGAAGAAAGACAAAACCAATTAAATCGAATTGTTATCAAAGGGTTTAAATCTATAAAAGAATGTGATTTAGAGCTAAGAAATATAAATGTGCTAATCGGTGCAAATGGTGCGGGTAAATCTAATTTCATTTCTCTTTTCGAAATGTTACACAATATATTTATAAGAGAACTGTCAGTATATGTGGCAAAAAAAGGAGTCACCTCCTTGTTATATAACGGCAAAAAAACTACTGAAAGCATTACAGCTGAATTTTCTTTTGGTACAGGCCTATATTCTTTCAAATTGGAGTGTTCGGAAAATGATAGTTTTATTTTCCAAAATGAGACGCTTATCTTTGAGGGAAAAGAGTTCTGGAATGACGGTGGTCATAAAGAATCCAATGCATTAAATTCACTTCGTGCCAACGATAAATTTTTAGAAGGTGCCTCAGTTTTCATGAACCTCGGCTGGCGTGTTTATCAGTTTAACGACACGAGCTCAACTTCGCCTATTAAAAGTGATCATAATGTATCTAATGGTGCATTCTTACTCAATGATGCTCGCAACCTCGCAGCTTATCTTTATCGTTTGCGAGAACTCTATCCGGTAGAGTATGGGAAAATACTAAAAGCTGTTCAACTCATAGCTCCATTTTTCAAAGATTTTGTGTTAGAGCCCATGGAGTTAAACAGAGAATTGATTACATTACGTTGGCAACAAAAAGGCTGCGAAGATATTTTTAATGTTTCGCAATTATCTGACGGAACATTGCGCTTTATTTGCCTGGCAACACTGCTCTTACAGCCGACAAAATTTCAACCATCCACAATTATTATTGACGAACCGGAGCTTGGCTTGCACCCATATGCAATAACAATATTTACAGAACTTGTAAAGAAAGCTGCGATAAACAGGCAAGTGATTTTAGCAACTCAATCTGTTGAGCTTCTTGATCACTTTGAGCCAGAAGATGTAATTGTTGTAGACAAGGACGAAAATGGATCGAAATTCAGCAAATTCACATACAACGAACTTGCTGAGTGGCTAGAAGACGATTATACATTAGGAGATTTATGGAATAAAAATATTATCGGCGGGAGGTTTGCGCGATGAAGCGGATATTGGTTTATTGCGAGGGACCTACTGAAGAGAGTTTTGTAAAAAATGTGCTTGATCCCTATTTTTGGAGTATGGATGTAAGTGTGTCCCCTAAAGGAGCTAGTGGAGTTAGCAAATATAGTGTTATTAAAAAAGAGTTAACTCGACATTGCAAGCATGACTCCACAACCATGATTACGACAATGCTTGACTATTATGGATTGCCTAACGACACTCCTGGTATATCTACCGCAAAAGGCTCAATATATGATAAGGTTGAGCATATTGAATATGCTGTGAAAAAGGATTTGGGAGAATTAGCGAATTTAATTTTCAACTTGTCCTTACATGAGTTTGAGGGACTTTTATTTTCACGGGTTTCTGCATTTGATATTGTCGCTGACAAAAAACAAATTGAAGCCCTAGAAAAAGTACACAACGATTTTGAAACACCAGAACACATAAATAATTCTTATAACACTGCTCCATCCCGACGAATTAAAGAAATAGTTCCAAGTTATCAAAAGATTGTCGACGGAACACAAATTGCACAAAGCATTGGAATAGACGAAATTTCGGCAAAGTGTAATCATTTTAAGCGATGGTTAGAGAAACTAATCGCTTGGGCTAAAGACTATAAATAATGATTAATGAGGTAATAAGATGAGCAATTACGAAAAAGCAATGAGCATAATGGCTGAGCGATTTGGCAAAGATACCTTAATCGCTGTGGCAACGACTGACGGTGAACGTATGTATAACCGTATAGTTGATGCCTATTACGAAAATGGATCATTTTATATTAGTACACACGGACTTTCAAATAAAATGAAGCAAGTCGAATCAAATCCCGAAGTTGCAATTTGCGCTGTTGATTGGTTTAGTGGTCACGGTAACGGTAAAAATCTCGGCTGGATACTAGATCCAAAAAATGCTGAACTCAGGGTGAAGCTGCGAGAAGCATTCGTATGGTTTGACGATGCAAACGACGAAAATGACAAGAACTGCAGCATTCTAGAAATTCGCCTTACTGAGGGCATGCTGATAAAGGATCACCACGCTGTGCGTTACAAGATTGATTTTGAAAACAAGTCAGCGCTATTGAGTGAAAATTGGGGAGAGTTTAAGTAGGGCGTTCGATGCTTTTGATAATAATCAAATTGGGCAGATGCCGTCTGCCCAATTCAAACTCTATTGAATGAGTGGATATCGCGCCCAACGAAAAATAAGGCTATCGCTTGTGGCTGAAAGTCACAAGAGGTAGCCTTATATAATTATCTGTAGTCATCTATCATCATGCAGCTGACTCTCCACATTCTTTAAACACTCTCATAATAAATTCATGAATTGATAAATCCGGATTGCCATAGTAAGTTACCCCATGTATTTTGTGACCATCGTTAGGCAACTTGTGTTCTCTTATTTGCTTTGCGCGCTTAATTGCATCTTTAACATCGCACAAAGAAATCTGCTCAACAATACGAGTAACTTCTTTATAGTTCTTAATGTCTGCATCGCTCTTCAATTTATATGTTGACCGAATCTCATTAATGTAGTCGTTATTGTTCGTAACAGAGGATGAAAAATCTTTTTTATGCAATAGCAGCCAAAGATCAAAGTTGAGATTACTGTAGGCGTGCATACAACTGGCTTTTCTGCATTCATGAAGTGCTCGTTCAAATTCTATAGAATTCCCATCATAATCAAAAAGAATTGCTTTGTCGTATTTTATATGTCTATGCGATTGGATTTTCTTGGCTTGCCCTTCTTTTGTCTTGAAAGTAATCTGCCTAACATCGGTCTTTAGTAGACTTGATAGATGAGAAAGATAGATTTTTTCTTGCTGTCCTTCGCAAATACAGAAATATTGTCGACGGATAATCTGTCTCTTGCTCATTCTAATTCTCCAAACCCTGTGAAAGAATCGTTTCCAAATCTAAGTATGGAAGCTTTCCATATCGTCCCTTAAAATAATTTCTCATGAATGACTGATCATTTCTGACATTGACAGAACCAAACTCCGCTAATGAATGAAGTGTGCTTATGTATGAATCTGCATCTCTCTCAACAAATATAATTTGATCACGTCGTAGCAAGTCTCGATCCATAAAAATGGGATTGTGAGTCGTGAAAATCAATTGAGCACCGTTCTTATTAAACTCTGGATTTCCAAATAATGCAATAATACTTTTTGTAATTTCTGGATGAATTGCATTATCCATTTCATCAATAAATAGAGTGCCACCATGTGAAAAGAAACTTTTGAGAAACAGTGAAAAATGAAGCAGCCTAATTGTACCGGCGGATTCCATCAAGTCGGACGGTACAAAAAATTCTCTATATTTTGAAATCATTTCCAGCTCGTGAAGTCCGTGTTTGCCGGTATCACTTTCGTTTATTCGTAGCCCAATTTGTTGAGGTCCAAAATCAGCGGCCTTAACAATGGCATCGAACAATTCAATGCCTGGCAGAAAATGATCTGCTGGTAAATTTTCTATAGGAATTAGTATTTTATTATCGTACGCAATATCTGGCAAATGCATAATAGGCATTATTTTATCTGAAATGAAATCAATAACCACATCAGCAATTTCCTTGCATATGGTCGACTTAAATCCGCCTGTCAGAAAGAGGGTTTCATTGTCCATATTGCGAACAATGCTATTGACGAGCCCAAGCAGTTCTTCCGGATTATCGTGCTTTAGAATTTCCAGTGCTTTCTTATCGGCGCCAACGACGATGTTGTCAGTAGTACGGTGGAAAAGTAAAACATCTTCTCGCATTAATATAAGCTCAAGTTTTTCTTCAAAAACTGTTCTCTTTCCTGTTTGGTTGAGGGATTCAACACATATGGAAAGTTTATAACGAAACTGATTTTCCCCCTTAATGAACTCTACTCCAAATGACATGGGAGAAATATTATTATCATGAATAAACGGAAACAGTTCTAGCGAGGACACCGCTGCATTTGATGCTCGATCTAATGACCCAGTACGAACAATAGCCTGCATTGTTTGCATTGCTAATACTATATTTGTTTTCCCACTCGCGTTTGCACCATACAATACTGCCGACGGTAAAATGCGATGCTTACCTTTTCTGATTAACACATTATTCAATGTTCTTTGAGTTGTTGCTAACATTGAAAGCGTAGTTTCGTTTTTAAATGTGCGGAAATTCTCAAAACTGAACTTTATTAGCATAGGTATGTCCCTCCGTGTTCAATATTATATCGAATACGAAAAACAATAGCAAGCGTTTTGAGAAAATTTCTCAAAACAATCGAATGTCAAAGTTTTTGATAACTGACCTTTTTACAGTTCCAGATATCGCAATTAATCATTATTGAGCTTTCAATGCTGACGCCTCAAACACCATACAACGTGCAAATCCATCGTCAAAATCAGCAAATTCTTCATCGTAACCACCATCATATGTTAAAAATGTTTCATGCGGAATATCGGACACAAACACCCAGTTCAAATTATCTTTTTCGCAGTAAAACACACTAATGACATTGTGATTATTTTCCACATTCTCCCTGTAAAGGTGGCTATCCTCATCAAGCAACTTTCCATCTTCCGATAATGCCAACACTCCGGCAGGGCGGTCTTTTGCAAATGGGTTTGTATGCCCTTCCGCTCTTATCGCTCCCTCAAATTCTACACGGTCATCCGAGTCGCCATACACAACTACAAAACCTCGCTGTTTGGCAAGCAATAGCTCATTTGTCGTTAGATTTGGTTGACAATCTCTGCCGTTTAACATTGCAGCAAATTCTTTCAATGATATATTGGCATTAGCGTTCAAAAACGCCTCCTGTTTATCAATCCCAAAACGACGCTTTAATTCTGCCAATTCTGCTTTCACATGCTGCAGCTCGTTTTCTGTGTCAGCTAATTTTTTTGCTAAAGTTGTTTGCATTTTTTATCCATCCTTCATACACTTAATTTTATGTAAAAATCATAGCATTATATGGAGCACAATTCAACCACAATTATCCGCTCAAGTTGAATTTGCTAGACTTTTTCAACATGCAACACATTGTTTTTCATAGCACAAGCACTAATGTGATTGCGATATTGTTAAATATGGTAAATTAATTAAAAAGTGTAATAACACAACTCTTCACGAAACAGTTGTAAATAGCTTGATTTTGTATAAATTTCAACATATAATTGTGTATACAAAATCACAACAAATCGGAGAGTACACATGATAACAGGCGAACTGAAAAATAAAGTTGATAAAATATGGGAAATGTTCTGGACAGGCGGATTGACAAATCCTCTTGATGTAATCGAACAAATCACATATCTAATGTTTATTCGCGACCTTGATGACATGGACAACACTCGTAAAAAAGAAGCTGTCATGCTTGGTATAGATTACAAGAGCATTTTTGACGGAAAAGAAAATTTGAGATGGTCTGTGCTGCGAGATAAACCCGCTGACACTATGTATGGCGTAATGCAGGGTGAAATTTTTCCATTTATAAAAGACCTGCATGATGATAGTGGAAGCACCTATGCAAAATACATGGAAGATGCTATTTTCAAAATTCCAACGCCACGATTATTAGAGCAGGTAATTACAGCATTGGATGAACTATATGCAGTTGTCGAAAAGCAACCGGACAAAAAAGACGCTCGTGGCGACTTATATGAATATATGCTCTCTCGCCTGACAACAGCAGGCACAAATGGTCAGTTCCGCACGCCTCGCCATATTATCCGCATGATGGTGGAGCTCTTAGACTTGCAACCCGATGATACTATATGCGACCCGGCATGTGGAACATCGGGATTTTTAGTGTCTGCAGGTGAATATCTGAAAGAAAATTTTCTTGAGGAAATTTTCTATAACAAAGACAAAAAGAAGCATTACGATAATAGTATGTTTACCGGATATGATATGGACAGAACAATGCTTCGTATTGGTGCAATGAACATGATGACTCACGGAATAGGTAATCCGCATATAGTTTATAAGGACAGTCTTTCCGACCAAAATGCGGACAACAACAAATTTACAAAAATACTTGCTAACCCTCCGTTTAAGGGTAGCCTTGACTATGATATTGTGTCGGCGGATTTAATTAAAGTTACTAAGACAAAAAAGACAGAGTTACTATTCCTGTCGCTTTTTGTGCGTATGCTAAAAAATGGCGGACGCTGTGCTTCTATCGTTCCTGATGGTGTTTTGTTTGGATCGAGCAAAGCCCATGTGGATATTCGCAAAGAAATTGTTGATGGACATATGCTGGAGGCGATTATTTCCATGCCATCAGGTGTGTTCAAACCATATGCCGGAGTTTCTACTGCAATTATCATTTTCACAAAAACAGGTGCAGGCGGAACAGAAAATGTATGGTTTTACGATATGCAATCGGATGGTTATAGTCTAGACGATAAACGCACAGAGCTTGAAACCAGCGATATTCCCGATATTGTAACGCGCTTCAAAAATCGTGATGATGAGAAAAGCCGAGAACGCACAGAGCAGAGCTTCCTTGTGCCAAAAGAAGAGATTGTGAACAACAACTATGATTTGTCTATAAATAAGTACAAGCGTCATGTTTATGTGGAAGAAAAGTACCCTCACCCAAAAGAAATCATAGCTGAAATAAACGCCATTGAAGCAGAAATTCAAAGTGGATTAAAAGAGTTGGAGGCGTTGCTTGATGGGTGAATGGGAAATGGTGCGATTGGGGGATGTTGGCGTTTTTCAGACAGGTGGCACTCCTTCAAGGAACAAAAGCGACTACTTCGAGGGATCGCACCCTTGGGTAACCACTCCATCGCTAGGGAGTACATATATTGACGATTCAAACGCCAATGCTTTTTTGACTGACGAAGCTATTAACAGTAGTGCAACTAAAATCATTCCTGCAAACTCTCTTTTAATTGGAATAAGGGTGGGCGTGGGAAAATCTTCCATAAATTCCGTTCCTATCTGCACAAATCAAGACATTGTATCGATATCAAAAATTGATACTTCAAAAGTATCTCTTGAATATCTGCACAAATTCTTGGCAACTCAACAAAATTATTTGAACTCTCAAAAAAGAGGCGCAACTATTCAAGGCATAAAGACCGAAACATTGAAAGAGCTACAAATTTCCCTACCCCCACTTGATGTACAAAAGAAAATCGCCGACATTCTTGACCAAGTCACCGACCTTATCGAAAAACGCAAAGCACAGATTACAAAGTTGGATTTGCTTGTAAAACCGCAGTTTATTGAAATGTTTGGTGACCCTGTGACAAATCCGATGGGGTGGGAAACGAAGTCACTTTGCAAGCTTGGCGAGCTGAACCGTGGTGTTTCCAAACACCGCCCACGAAATGATCCAAAGTTGCTTGGTGGCAAATATCCGTTAATCCAAACAGGCGAAGTTGCAAATGCTGATTTGTATTTAACTACTTATTCATCAACATATTCAAAGACTGGCTATCAGCAAAGCAAAATGTGGCCAAAAGGTACGCTCTGTATAACAATCGCCGCAAACATTGCAAAAACAGCTATTTTAGATTTTGATTCGTGTTTTCCCGATAGTATTGTTGGATTTGTGCCTGGAGAACATACAAATCAGTTGTTTATGCACTATTGGTTCTCGTTCTTTCAAGAGCTACTCGAAAAGCAAGCACCGCAATCAGCACAGAGGAACATCAATCTTCAAATCCTTCGAAACATTGAGGTGACCGTGCCACCGATTGATTTACAGAATCGCTTTGCCAACTTTGTTACTGAAACTGAACAGTCAAAAGTCAAAATGCAACAAGGATTGGACAAATTGGAGTTGTTATATAAATCGTTGATGCAGAAGTGTTTTGGAGGTGCAAATTTTGAGCAATAAGGGTGTAAATGTCAAGAAAAGATCGAATTGGAAGTTTTGGGTGTTAGTTTTCTTAGCTGTTATGCTTGCGGGGCTTTTACTCATGATTTTTTTCTTATGCATTGATGAGTGGATAATCACTGTATTTATTCCTCTCGCGATTGGAGCACTTTCGAGTGCCTTTGTAGCACTTTTCTTCACTATTAAAACAGATAAGGAACGATTATACGATAGGTTATCAAGCGAGATAGATTCTGTAATTGAAAATTCTATTCGACTACAAGAGGAACTTTATACCATTTCATATGCTCCCTTCTATCCAATTGGAGTAAAGAAAGAAAAAGATGCTTATACGTTCCTTTGGAACTAGTCCAGGAATCTATGCAATTCGAGATAATTATCGAGAGCTCTGGGATGTCTACAAAGAAAAAACTGATTTCATCGTTAAAGAAATAGTAAAGATTCCTGATGAGGACTTCATCACCGAATTAAATAAGGCGCACCCAACATTTTTTCTAGCTTTATTTGAAATTACAGATTGTGCTTTACGGGTTCAAGAGCAGTTCTTGCAGGATTTTAAACAAAAGTCAAGAGGACCAATTGGAAATCAATTGATTCATAGAGTGGGAGATAGCACGTCTGAAAAATAACTATCTGCATAGTAGCCAGTGCCTTGAGTTGCTAATTGCTAATTACAGAGTGAAGGCATTAAAAAAAATCTAATGGTTTAGGTAATGTTGAAGAATAAGTGGGTACAGAACATTGATGTAAGGAGTGCGTGTAACATAAAATGTCAACAACAATTAAATTCCCGAAGTGGATGAACGACTATTTCAAAGAAAATACAGTTGAGATTGTACAAATTCCTGACAAGTATAGAATTGTCGGAGAAAAAGGTTTCCAAAATTTAATAGTAAAATCGGCACGGCAACTATATGAACATATTGAAAAAGAAGAAGTGTTTTGGACAAGTGATGTTGTCCAAAATAATCATATGGTTACACAATATCCGAATTATATTAGAATAGCGAAAAAACGTTTCGAACTGGCTCGTGAATCTGAAGATGACGCAACCAGACAAACAACATTGCAAGATGCAATTTCCAATATATGTTCATGCGAGATTAGTTCTAAAACAAAACTGGCAAAAACTTTCGCAAAATACTCAAGTGAGTCAAAACAATTTTTTCAAGGCTTTGATAAAGCGGTCAGCGGTACTAATATTACGGTATACAATCAAATACCAACTCAATTTTTAATGGGTTTTATTGCTGGAGCTGAATACAAAAAGGTAATTTCTGACTTGCACTCTAATGTGGTCGGTGAAGAATTGGCAGAATTGAGAAATGCAGCAGATAATGCCACTGAAAAAGTAAATGAAATAATGGTAAGAGCAGATCGTGATTATGAAGACCACAATCAAAAACATGACAAATTGTTAGAGGAGAAAAGCGATGAATATAAGTCGTTCGAAAATGATTTTGCTGATTTTGTAGAATCTTGTCGCGAGGAAATAAACGCATTAGAGAACACTTATCAAGAACGCTTAAAATTGTCAAAGCCTGCAAAATCTTGGTCTGATATGGAAGGTAGTTATAAAAAAGGTGGACGGTGGTGGTTGGCAGGCACCATTGTTTCAGCAATCATTGCAATTACAATATTGACGACAATAATTCTAAATATAGACCCGTTCGATTTAGACGAATGGACTGAAGGAGTTCGGACGACAGCACTCATTACAATGATTATTACGGTCTTTATGTTTATAATTAGGTTTACTTCTAAAATGGCAACAAGTTCGTTCCACTTAGCAAGAGATGCAAAAGAGCGTGAACAGCTTTCGTACTTTTATTTAGCTTTAATAAAAGAAAATGCTGTTCAAGAAAGTGAAAGACATCTGATAATTTCGTCATTGTTTAGTCGAGCTGATACAGGTTTGTTGAAAGGTGACTCTTCTCCGGAAATGCCATCTGCTTCTAACGCAGCAGATAAAATATTCCCAAAGCAACCATAAAACTCGCGTCATTGGTACAACAATCTAAATCGCCGGCAAATTGCTAAACGTTAATTTTATCTTGATGCTATCTATGAGCAATATGATATAATATAGCTATATAAACCATTAATGCTAAAATGCTTTGGGAAAGATATGTGAGGAGATGAGCTCATGACTAAAAAAGAACTTGATTTTGCTGTGTTCTGTGTTGAAAGTGTTGCAGAGCGTTTAGGCATTAATGGGGCTGTGGTTTACGAAAAACTAAAACACAACAGCGATTTGCTGGACAAATATATTGTTGAAAATTATGAAGCTCTTCACACACAAGGCAAAGAGTACATTGTTGACGACATAATTGAAATCATGCAACAGGAGGGCTTGGTGTAATGAAGTTGTTTCATGGTTCATATTTGTCTGTTGAGAAGCCCGAGATATCTTTTTCACGCAATAATGTGGATTTTGGTAAAGGATTTTATACCACACCTATATGGGAGCAAGGCGCAAGTTGGGCCAATAGGTTTAAACGCAAATATGGTCAAAGCGTAGTTTCTTCTTATGAAATAGACATGGACGCCTTTCCTGAACCGGTGACAATATTAACTTTTGAAGAAAACTCAGAGGAGTGGCTCGAGTTTATTATTGCTTGCAGACGTGGGGAATACGTTGGTGACTATGACATAATAATTGGTGGAGTCGCCAACGACAGGGTTTTTGATACAATACAGCTATATTTTGATGGACTTATAGATAAATCCGAGTCGATAAAGCGACTAAAATATGATAAGCCCAATTTACAATACTGTTTTCGTAGCCAATCCATTATTGATGGCTATTTGAAATTTATAAAAAGTGAGGTCTTGTAATGACTGCAAACAAAACGCTTTTGTGGATGAAATACGGGCATGTTATCAATGCGATTTCATTGCGTGAAAATATCGATTTAGAGCAAGCTATGGATATTTTCTATAAGTCCTATACTTACCAAGAAATGCGAGAAGGCATTTCAGATATGCACTGTCGCAGTGACGAATATCTTGCGGAGGAAATTGCTCGGGAGGGGTAGCACTATGATAACTAATTTCGATTTCCTAAAAACCGCGACCCGCAGTTTGCTTCATTCGCTGATACAGCGATACAGGCTGAGCGTGTGTTGCCTATAAGTCCCTCGTTTAGTGCAACGGGTAGTCGCCACAGCGCTTAAGTTGCTCGCAAATTGCTTTATAGCAAGCAAAACGCTCAAAACCCTTGATATCACAGAACATTTTAAGTTGCCGGCAAGTTGCTAAATGCATATTAACGAAGGCAGCTAAAAACGCAGCATATCTCGAAAAGATAGACAGAGCAATTGAACAGCTTGCTCGCAGAGGCGGAAAACTTCACGACTTAATCGAGGTTGACGATGAATAAACTTTGGACTGATAATAAATATTACGAAAATGCATATGTTGAAAGCATATTACATTGCCAAATAGTAGAAAAGTAAAAATTGCGAGCAACTGAACATAGCCCGCAAAAACATATTTATATTAAAGAAGGATTGAGTCGGGGCGACACTCTCGCATCTCCGATAAAGATGACGGTTGCCCATTCCGTCCTCTCAATCCTAGTGATATAATGCTGTACTCTGTGTCAGTTTGCAATAGGCGGTTTACCTACCGTTCTCGCCCTCTTTCCCACTATCCTCAATTAGATTCGATATAAGACTGCTGAAGTCAGTGGCGTTTTTGGAAGTGATGACCGGCTTGTTTGTTGTGGCTTCTATTTCTTTTCGGGTATTACCTGCAATGTTACCTCCGCTTTTTGCCACTTTACGATTTTCCTCAAAAGTTTCAGGTTCTTCCGAGCGAGAAACCTCTGTTGTTGTAGCTTCGGCGAGCATGTTAAGAACCAATTCAAGAGTTGACATATTATCTCGTAAGTTTTCCTTTTTCAAGCCTTTGAGGTTTTTATACTGCCGTGTACTCATACCTGACCATGCTTTCGAGATTTCGTCAGTGAGTATGGCATATTCAAAGCCTTTTTGTACGCCACGATTATCCCACTCATCAGTTAGCTCCTTGCGGACTTGAATTGCCTGTAAACGTTGGTTAATCCACTCACGAGAATAGCCTTTTTTCGCATATGTTTCAAGTGCGCGGTCTATTGTGATTTCAGGATCAATGGTTTCATCTATACGTTCCTTGCCAACCATCGCAAGCCACATTTTAAAAGGCTCTGCTTTGGGCGATGGTATAGATTGGATAATGCGCAAGAGCTGCTCAGTGTTGGCAACGTCTGTTTTACGCATTTTTCCGTCGGCTGCAATCATTTTCAAAGCGTTACAATTTGTAACGGTTTCATTTCCTTCGTCTTTAAGGCGTTTCTTCAATACTCGCCAATACGTTTGCGTGTTTTTGCTGTCTGTCAAAACACCAACGACATCCACAATTGAAAATAGCCAATCTTCGTTTGCTTCGTCCCATACTGTGCGTATACGCTTATCTTCAAATAATTGAATATTGTTCTCCATGTTGATTCCTCCGATTGTCTTAATTTATTGCCATCAGCGGCTACCACTCCAGTTGCTGACAACTTGTCAGCAACTGCTCGGCGTTAGCAGCATTTGTAAGGCATTGTTTGTCATCTATAGTTGTTGTTCTCGACTGCTTACAATTTGTAAGCAGTTGTACCAATATCGTAGCACTATTAACATGAGCTGTCTATACACGTTTGGTTCACCATTTCAGCCCGCAAAATGTTGAAAAATTAACGCTTTTGGCGCAGTGTTTGTGATAAATCGGAGTTGGCAAAAAATATATTGATAAAATCTTGATATCAACATATAATGTTACCCATAATTTGTTTCAGAGTCCTTCTTATGAATCCGTTGATTCTACGAGGTGCAACCATGCCTACAAATTTCGATTTCCTAAAAACTGACCCGCAGTTCGCCTCTTTCGCTGATACAGCGATACAGGCTGAGCGTGTGTTGCCCATAAGCCCCTCGTTTAGTGCAACGGGTAGTCGCACTGCACTTGAGTTTGCAGTCAAGTGGTTATATAGCGTTGATAATTCGCTTGAGAAGCCTTACGACGAGAGGCTTGTCACCCTCATGAACACAGAGGATTTCAGAGATCTACTCCCGCAAGGCTTATACATAAAAATAAATTACATACGCAAACTTGGCAACAATGCCACTCACAATCCAAATAGCGTAAACGCTGACCAAGCCATGCTGTCTCTCGAGAACTTATACAACTTTATGGATTTTGTGGCATATTGCTACGGTGCTGAATACGAAGAGGTTGTTTTTGATAAAGAGCTTGCGACTATTGAATACCGCACAGCAATACCTACGCCAATAATATCCGAACCGGAACTTGACTTTAATAAGCTCATTGATGAAAACCTACCCGTTCGTGAGAAGCTATCAGCAAGACGTGCTGGTCAAATGAAGCATGGATATAATGTCAAACCCATAAACTTCACCGAAGACCAAACGCGCAAAGCATATATTGACGTTATGCTATATGATGCAGGATGGCAACAGGACAAAAACTGGGTTGACGAATATGTAATCGATGAAATGCCGGGCAAGGCAAAAGGCGGCAGAGCCGACTATGTTTTACTTGGTGATGACGGTATACCTCTCGCTGTCATCGAAGCTAAGCGTACAAGTGCAAACGTAACAAAAGGTAAACAACAAGCGGTGCTGTATGCAGATTTCTTAGAGAAAAAGTTTGGACTTCGCCCGATTATTTTTCTGACAAACGGATATGAAACACGCATATGGAGCGATAAATACTATCCGGACCGTGTTGTTTCCGGCATATACTCCAAACGCGATTTGGAAAAAGAGTTCAACAAAATGCGTGACAGAAAACCGCTTACAGGTGTGTCTATCAGCGATGAAATTTCTAATCGCTACTATCAAAAAGAAGCGATACAATCTGTATGTGATACTTTTTGCAAGCGCAATAGACGCAAAGCGTTACTTGTAATGGCTACAGGTAGTGGCAAAACACGTACAGTTATTTCCCTTGCAGATGTTCTCTCAAGATATGGATGGGTGAAAAATGTTCTGTTTTTAGCAGACCGCAAAGCTCTTGTCACTCAAGCAAAGAGAGCATTTCATAACCTTATGCCCAATATGTCCCTTTGTAATTTAGGCGAAGACAAAGAAAATGCTTCTGCTCGTATTGTGTTCTCTACGTATCAAACAATGATGAATTGCATTGATGACATACGGGATGAGAAAGACGATCGTCTTTTTACATCCGGACATTTTGACCTAATTATTGTAGATGAAGCACATCGCAGTATATATCGGAAGTATAGGGATATTTTCACTTACTTTGATGCGCTTCTGGTGAGGCTGACTGCAACACCGAAAGATGAAGTCGGAAAAGATACTTATGCCATATTTGACCTTGAGCCCGGTGTGCCAACATATGGTTATGAGCTCTCACAGGCTGTTCAAGATGGATATTTAGTGG